>Ga0310094_100105_pt1 | contig 9314 bp, 8 predicted proteins | sample LakMicMDCLOrngC5_FD_194438 | JGI IMG/M metagenome (GOLD analysis project Ga0310094, IMG submission 194438) | Enriched freshwater cyanobacterial communities from Lake Michigan, Michigan, United States - MI23.DCL.Orng.C5 | ecosystem: Environmental > Aquatic > Freshwater > Lake | place: USA: Michigan... | reverse complement strand
GCCGAGGGTCATTCCCTCGCCTCTGCAGCTGAGAAGGCCGCCGGCCGCGCTCCACTAGCCCAGCACGATTGGACCAGGGCCGCTGACAGCTTCAAGGTGCAAAAACTGCAGCACGGCAACACGATCAAGCTAGAAACCTGGGACCACGCCTATGCGCCGGTTGTATCGATGGCGGTGGAGCTGCTCACTGGCAAAGGGGCGCCGGGATCTCCGGCCGATCTGATAGATGCCTGCATCCGGAAGTGGAAGCCTGGCTCTCGCATGCGCCAGATCCGTGCCCAATCCCTCGCCCAGTTTTTGCGGCATGCAGTTGATCGCGCCGGGATGCCAGTGCTATGGGCACCACCTGCCGATCTCAAACAGCACGTTGGCGCCAAGGCCCCGGCAACAGCGGTGAATCAAGCCGGTGATCCATTCACCGATAAGCAGATCCTGAACCTGCTGGCGGCCCTTCCGGAAGATGCCGCTGGGCGCCGCTGGGCCGATGCGATCTGCCTATTGGCCGAGCTCGGATTGCGGCCTGGGGAGCTCTTGCACCTGCAGGTAAAAACCGATCCGGCCACCGGGGAGAGCCACTGGTGGTGCTCCTATCAAAAGCGCTCTGGCGGCGGCACAACTGAACCGCGGCGTGTGGAGCCTATGCCTTTGGTTGATGCCGATGGGGCGCCCCAGGAGTGGAATCTGCTGCTCCGTTGGCAGGCCGGGTTGATCGAGCTCCCGCCCCTCAGTAGTGGCAATGGCGCCGGCGATGGCATGCGCACCTATCTACAGCGCCAGCCAGGGTGGAAGGCGCTACGGGCGGAGATGGCTGCCAAGGGTGAGAACGCAGTGCCCTACAGCTTCCGCCATAGCTACAGCCTGCGGTGCCATCGACTGGGCATCGATGCAGGCTCAGCGGCCTCAAGCATGGGCCACAGCCTTGAGGTGCACCTACGCAGCTACCCGTGGGCATCAGAAGCCGGCACCGCTTCTGCTTTTGCCAGGGCCCGGGCCACGTTGGGGATGACCGCAACGGCCTGATCCTTGAGCTCCCATAGGGCCACGAAGGGATCACGCTGGGCTTGGCGCAGAGCGGCCACCTTTAGCTAGCCCCCGACAGGGACAGTTAAGGCCTAAAACCCGATCGAAACTAGAGAGTTTCCTTGGCCCAGTCTTGATTTGACTTGCGCACGCCCGCCTAAGGGCAGGCGGTTGATTGCCCCAAAAACCTATGCCTGATCCAGGGGGTGCTCTTGGCCTGCGCTATGGGGGTGGCTTGATCTTGGGCCGTTCTTCGACGCTTTTCGTGTGCGCAATCAGGTCGAGGGATCGGCGTAATACGGGGAACAAGGCAAACGGAGTAGGGCCTTAAGAGGTTCCGACCTGCCTCCTCAGCGATGGGGGATCTGAGCGAGGACGGAAAGAGAGGGTGCATGAGCCAAGGCCCCACGCTTCTATCAGCTCCGGGGCCCCGAGCCCAAGACAAACAAGCCGCACCTTGCTAGTACTGGTGTATGCGTGGAGAGGTTTTGTGATGGCTGTGTCCCGTTTGCTAGCGGCTGTCCCAAGCGACGAGAGTTGTGAGGCCTGGCCCTATCTGGATCAAGGCGTGCTGCGTCCCAGCCGCAGTCGCAAGGTCTGCATGACCTGCCATTGGTTTAGGCACCACGCCGGGGTGAACTGCATCCCGGTGCTCACCTGCCAGCTGCACCAGGGTCTGATCGCCCATGGCGAACACCTCACCAGCCGCTGCCAGGGCTGGACAGATGACATGGTGCGCCAGAGAGGCTGGGCGCCGGAAGTGGCATGACAGCTGCTGCCAGCCGGCGGCCACCGCTCACCCCCAAGGAGGGTTGGCTGATCCAGGGCGGCCAGGTGCTGTACTTTCGCCCGACTCGCTGGGAGCGCACCTATCAACGGCTGGAGCTGATCAGCCCAGATCTGGCCATTGATCAGGATCTGAGGCGTAGGCAGAGCGGACGGCTCAGTGCTGATGACGGTGGTGCACGTCGCTGACGTGGGGGTGCTCGTGGGCCAGCGGGTCATGGCGGTGCCGATGGCTGTGCCAGAAGGGTTGGCCTGGCTCGAGGTCCGCGAGATCCTCCGGTCGGTGGGGATGAAGGTGGTGCGCATCGCCTTCTACAGGGGCATGGAAGTGGCGGTGCTGGTGATCGAGTTCGGCATGGCGGTGCCAGTGGCCGTGGCTGGATCGCAGCAACAAGCCAGTGCTGAGCGCCATGGCGGCCGCCGCCAGCAGCAGCGATGGACTGAGAGGTGAACCCAGCAGAGCCACCGCCACCAGAGCGCCAAGGAAGGGAGCGGTAGAGAAGACCACGGCTTCCCTGGCGGCCCCCAGAGCGGCCAGGGCCACCATGTCGAGCCAGATCGAGACGCCATAGCCCAGGCTGCCGATGCCAAGCAGGGCGGCACTCATCCAGGCGAACGGAATGGCATGCCCTTGCAGATTCGCCACGGCCAGCATCGGCACGGCAGCCCCGAGGGCCTTGGCGGCGGAGATCTGCAGGGGGTTGCGCAGGCTGAGTCGCTGGGAGAGGTTGTTGTCGATGCCCCAGCACAGGCAGGCCAAGGCAATCCACAGCACGCCCTGCCACTGGCTGCCGCCCAGGGGACCCGCCGAGAGCACCAGGGCGCCGCTGAGCGTGAGCGCGGCCGCCGCCCAGCCTTCCCGGCCGAGATGCTCCTTCCCCACCCCCACAGCGATTAGCACCGTGAATACCGCCTCAAGGTTGAGCAGCAACGCCGAGGCCCCCGGGGTGAGCAGCGCCAAGCCCTTGACCAGGGCGATCGGACCGGCGATACCGCCCAGCAGGGTGATCAGCCCCAACAGGGGGAGATCCTGCCGCTGGATCGGAGCGTGGCGGCTGGTCGGGGCCTCGGCCACGGCCAGGGGCAGCAGCACCAACGCCGCACCGGCGTACAGCAGACCCGCCACGAGCACGGGAGAAGCCCCGTGGCTGAAGCTGCCGATCAGCGGAGCGCTGGAGCCGAACAGGGCGGCAGCAAGCAGGCCCGACAGCCAGCCGCGGCGCTGTTCTCGCGTCTGGGAGGTCATCAGGAGTACCACAGCAACCGGACGGGCTCCATTACAAAACTATGGGGAAGTCCGCTGGAATCGACAGGACAGAAAGTGTTGCTCCGCGCCGCCTGGTGTGCGATGGCTGAACTGCTCATGGCCGAGCAAAAAAAATGCAGTTCCCAAGGTTTCCTGGAGCCTCTCAGGGCTGTACCGCACCACAGGCAAGCCACTGCAAGTGGTGGGGCCATCTTCTGCAAAGGTTGCCAGGAGCAGAGTGCCACCAGGCTTGAGCGCCTGCAGTACGGCCCGGACATAGGCCTGCTGATCGGCCGGGCTGGTGAGGAAATGAAACACCGCCCTGTCATGCCAGACGTCATAGGCATGGGCGGGCAGGGTGGCCGTGAGGATGTCGGCCTCCAGCCACTGCCCCGCAGCGGCGCGTGCGCCAAGCCGCTCTCTGGACACGGCCAGTGCCGCGCCGGAAAGGTCCAGAACCGTGATCCGTTGATAGCCAAGGTTCAGGAGGTCATCCACAAGCGTGGAGGCCCCGCCGCCCACATCAATGATCGCCGCATCCAGTGGTAGGCCGGCTGCCTGAAGCAGTCGGAGTGAGTCATCGGCATGGGCTTCATACCAGCTCAACGACTCAGGGGCCTTGGTTGCGTAGATCGTCTCCCAGTGGTTTTTGCTCGTCATGGGTCCACCCAGAGGCTGCTGTCAACAGTTCAGCCGCCCCGCAGCACCGCGCTGAGCAAGGAGAGGTTGATCATCACAATCACACTGGCGCACAGCCAGCCCGCGACCTGCAGCGCCAGCGGCGCTCTGAGCTCGCCCATCAGGCCGCGCCGCCCGCAGAACCACACCAGCGGGATCACTGCGAAGGGCAACTGCAGCGACAGCACCACCTGGCTCAGCACCAGCAGATTGGTGGTGGCCCTTTCCCCGAACAGGATCACCGTGGCCATCGCAGGAATCAGGGCCAGGCCGCGGGTGAGCAGCCGCCGTTTCCAGTCCGGCAGACGGATCTGCAGGAACCCCTCCATCACGATCTGGCCGGCCATGGTGGCCGTGAGCGTCGAGCTTTGGCCAGCCGCCAGCAGGGCCACCCCGAACAGCACGCTGGCGAGCGAGGTGCCCAGCATCGGCGTCAGCAGCCGGTAGGCCTCACTCAGGTCCGTGACCGGCTGCGGTAGCCGTCCGTAGAAGCTGCCGGCGGCCAGCACCAGGATCGAGACATTGATCAGAAAGGCCAGGCTGAGGGCGATCAGCGTGTCCCAGGTGCTGAAAGCCAGGGCCCTGCGCTGTGTCCCCTGGCCGCCGTCCCAGCGGCGGGATTGCACCAGCGAGGAGTGCAGGTAAAGGTTGTGGGGCATCACCGTGGCGCCGAGAATGCCGGCGGCCAGAAACAGCTGCTGCCCGTCCCTGAGGCTCGCTGACTGGGGAAGAAAGCCCTGGCCCACCTGGCCCCAGTCGGGCTGGAGCAGCAGCATCTCCACCGCGAAGCAACCGCCCACCAGAGCCACCAGGGCGATCACCAGGGCCTCCAGCCTGCGGATCCCGAAGCGCTGCAGCGCCAGCAGCAGCAGGGTGTCGGCGGCCGTGAGCCCCACCCCCCAGAGCAAGGGGAGGCCAAAGAGCAGCTGCAGGGCGATGGCGCTGCCCACCAGCTCGGCCAGGTCGCAGGCAATGATGCCCACCTCGGCCAGCAGCCACAGGGGAATGCGGCAGAACCGCGGCAGCAGCTGGCTGCAGGCCTGGGCCAGATCGAGCCGCGTGGCGATGCCTAGCCGGCAGCAGAGCGATTGGAGCAGCATCGCCATCAGGCTGGAGAGCCCGATCACCCACAGCAGGCGGTAGCCAAACTGGGAGCCGGCCGCCAGGTCGGTGGCCCAGTTGCCCGGATCCATGTAGCCCACGGCCACCAGGTACCCGGGACCGAGAACCCGCAGGAAGGTGCGCAGGGTGCCGAGTCCGGCGGGCACCTCCACGGCCTGCGCGTCGTTGCGAGCGGCGGTGCCGAGCGGTGCATCAGGCATGAAGCGACGCCAGCGAAGTTGGAGGGTAAGGCGAGGGTGGCTGCGATCCTGCTTGGGCATGGCTGGCATGAGCCCACCCTGGGGAAGGGATCACCGCCAGCTCAGAAGTCGCGAGGACCTGTGTAGCCACTGAGATCAGCGAGGGTATTCAGTGGCTTGACGCCCGAATCCACGACGCCCTTGATCTGCCAGCTGGGATAGCCCTGAACCCCCTGCTGCTTGCACAGCTGCGCCTGGCTGTTGGCGCCGTCCTCCGCGCATTCGATCACTAGGAGCTTGGCGGCTGCCTCCTTGCCGAAGGCCTCCTTCTGGTCACGGCAGTGGGGGCACCAGTACGCCGTGAACACCCGGGCGCCGACGCTGCTCAGATGCTCCGCCAGGGCAATCTTGGCCGGCGAACTGGCGCTGATGACAGCTGGAGCCGCCCGTCCGCTTTGAGCGACAGGCTGGTCCGCCGATGCTGCCCAGCCCAGCCCCAGCAGACCAACAAGAAGGACTGTCATCACTCCGCGAAAGATCAGTTGGCTGCGGTCGATCCAGGGACCTCCAACAAGGCTCAACAGGAACAGCGCGAGGCTTAGGGCGGCTGACACCACACAGAAGGTGCAGAAGGCCTTGATCTCGAACACCAGCAACCCCATCAGCACCATGCTGAAGACAGCCATGCCGCTGCTGGTGAAGAACAGAGCCCACCGATTGCCCTCCGATCCAGGGGCCCGCAGACCTCCTCGCAGCAGCGGCATCAGGGCCAGCAGGAGCACCGTGGCGTAAGCAAGCAATCCAAAGAGAGAAAGCGGCTGGCCAAGCAGCGTGCCCCAGGCGCTGCCGAGCACCTTGTCGCAGCCATCGCTGCCGCCAGGACAGGACAGGCTGCCGATCCAACCCCAGCGCTTGGCGGTGATCGAGCCGGTGTCGATCAGGCCGATCGTGGCGAGCACGGCCATGGTGAGGCGCACCCAGGACCGGCCTGACTCCTTGCCGGCCCGACGGCTGGAGAGCGGTTTGGTTCGCGTCGCGCTGCTCACAGGCTGAGAGAAGGTTGGAGATACCGCCATTGAAAAGCCTGAAGTAGCTTCAGGGTCAAGGGTCTAGCGTTGTGGCATGGAGTTTTGCCCGCTCGACTTGCCAACCCAAAGGGATGAATCCATGCAGATCGGCGAGTTGGCACGGTCCACCGGGGTGAAGATCGAAACCATCCGCTATTACGAACGCGAGCACTTACTGCCGGTGCCGCAGCGCACCGATGGCAACTACCGCCTCTATTCGCCGCGGCATGTGGAGCAGTTGCGCTTCATCCGCTACTGCCGAAGCCTGGATATGAGCCTGGAGGAGGTGCGCATCCTGATTGAGGCGCAGGACGCACCAGCCGGGAGCTGCCGGACAGTGAACGCCTTGCTGGACGAGAAGATGGCCGAGGTCGATGCGCGGGTAGATGAGCTGCGCCAGCTTCAGCATCAGTTGCGGTACCTCAGAGGGCTTTGTCCGCAACCTGATGAGGTGAAGACCTGCGCCATCCTCATGGAATTAAACCGATCGGCTCGCATCGTCAAAGCTCAGATCTGATCGTTTCTGACCACACTCAGCCCTTGATCTTGCCAAGCGTGGGGGTGCGGAGCAGGCGAAGTCCATTGGCGATCACGATCAGGCTGGTGCCCATGTCCGCAAACACCGCCATCCACATCGTGGCATTTCCGGCCACGGTGAGCACCAGGAAAAGGCCCTTGATTCCCAGCGCCAGCGCAATGTTCTGGCGCAGGATTCGGAAGGTGCGTCGAGAGAGGACGATCGTTTCCGGTACCCGCATCAGATCGTCGTTCATGATCACTACATCAGCGGCTTCGATGGCGATGTGGGTGCCTGCGGCTCCCATCGCAAAGCCGATGTCCGCCTGGGCCAGGGCTGGCGCATCGTTGATGCCATCGCCAGCCATGGCAGCGAATCCATAGCGGGCCTGCAGATCGGCCACCGCTTCCAGTTTGTCCTGGGGCAGCAGGTTGCTTTTCACTTGCTCGATTCCGGCCATGGCCGCAATCGCACCGGCGGTGGCTGCGTTGTCACCGGTGAGCATCACCGGGGTGACGCGCAGGGCCCGCAGGGCCTCCATGGCCGCTGCCGAGCTGGGCCGAACGGTGTCGGCGACTGCGATCAGGGCAAGCACGCCGCTTTGATCCGCCAGCAGGCTGAGCGAGCGCCCCTGGCGCTCGTGCACCTGCATCGAAGCTTCTAGTGCGCTGGAGCAGAGCCCCAGCTCTTCGATCCAGCGGTGGTTGGCCAGCATCAACGGCCGCCCCGCGATCACTCCACGCACCCCGCGCCCCGGCAGTGCTTCGAAGCCCTCCACAGCCAGCCTCTCGCCATCAAGGCCTGCAGCTATCGCCCGCGACACCGGGTGGTCGGAGCGCTCCGCCAGGCTGCTGGCCAGCTGTTTGAGGATGCCAACGTCTGACGCTTCTTGCTGAGAGGAAAAAGCCACCAACTTGGGCTGCCCCAGGGTGATCGTGCCGGTCTTGTCGAGGGCCAACACCTTGATCTTGCGAGCCTCCTCGATGTAGAGGCCACCTTTGATGATGATGCCGCGACGGGCGGCAGTGGCCAGGCCGCTCACCACCGTGACTGGGGTGGCGATTACCAGCGCGCAGGGGCAGGCGATTACCAGCAGCACTAGGGCCTTGTAGATCGCCTGTAGTGGGGTGAACCCCAGCAAGGGTGGCGCCAGCAAGGCAACGGCCAGGGCCACCACGAACACCGCCGGGGTGTAGCGGGCCGCAAAGCGATCGACGAAGCGCTGGATCGGGGCGCGGGAGGCCTGGGCTTCCTCCACGGCCTGAATGATGCGCGCCAGGGTACTGAGCGAGGCGGGCGCCGTCACCTGGATCTCGAGGGCTCCGCCCTGGTTGATCGTGCCCGCAAACACCGCATCGCCTGGGCCTTTGTCGACCGGCAAGCTTTCGCCGGTGATCGGGGCTTGATCGATCGCACTCACGCCGGAAAGCACAGTGCCATCAAGCGGCAGTCGCTCGCCAGGACGGACCCTCACCACATCTCCGATGGCAGCGGCACGGGCGGCCAAGCGTTGCCAGCGGCCGTCGCTTTGGCGGATCTCCGCCTCCTCGGGGGCCAGCGCCATCAGGCTGGTGATCGCCTGGCGGGCCCGCTCCACCGCCCGCGCTTCGATCGCCTCTGCCACGGCATAGAGCGCCATCACCATGGCGGCTTCTGGGAAGCGGCCGATCAGGAAGGCGCCTGTGACAGCCACGCTCATCAGCGCATTGATGTTGAGCCGGCCCTGGCGCAGGGACGCGAGGCCCTTTCGAAACACGGAGAAGCCCGCCAGGGCGATCGCGGCGATGGCGATCCCGATCTCCACCAGCTCATGCCCCGGGTAGGCGGGAACGACCAGATGCAGCAGCTCCGCCGTGAGCGCCAGCGCCAGGGAGCCCGCCAGGCGTAGACGTTCGCGGCGCTGTTCAGCGCGGGTTTGGGCGGCGGATGGCCGCTGATCGGGGCTGATCGGCTCCGGGTTGAATCCCAGCCGGCGGATCGCAGCAAGGGCGGAGTTGAGCGCGGCCGCTTCGGCATCGATCGCCAGAATGCGCTCGGCCAGCAGGAACCTCAGGCCGCGGATGCCTTCAACAACAGAGAGGGCATGGCGGATTTCGCCTTCCTCGGTGGCGCAATCCATCGCGCTGATCCGAAACAGCGCTTCTTTGGCACTTGCCGGCTCCGGCTGGAGCTCCGTGGTGGCTCGGGCCTTCTGCTCGCTGGTTCCGCTGCTGCAGCAATGATCCGCCATGGTCCTGTCATCCAGACCCCAGCAAACAGCCTGTAGTTACTTCAGGGTCAAGGGTCTGGGCGGCGCCTGGTGCTCGCCGTGTGTTGATCAACGCAGCTGGGAACACTCCCGATCCCGCAACTTCTGATCCAGCCCATCGGCTTGCCGGGCCAGCCTGGCTCCAGCCGCCGTGTAAAACCTGAACTGCTGGCGGTTGACGTATAAAACCCGTTGGCTGCGCAGCAGCTGTTCTTCCGCCTTGTGGCGGCACTCGATCAGGGCCTGGTAGTCGATGGTCAGCTCGTTGCGGTCGTTGGCATTGGCCCCATCGGCCTGCTGGCTGAGGAGCGGGCAGATTCGTTCGCGGATGGTTCGAACCAGGGCGATTTCAGCCTTCATGGCCTGCTCGGCCAGGGCATTGCGTTGATCCAGCAGGTTCCGACACGCCTCCAATTCAGCCGCCAGCACCGGAGATGCCAGCCAGCAGGCC
>Ga0310094_100101_pt1 | contig 9355 bp, 9 predicted proteins | sample LakMicMDCLOrngC5_FD_194438 | JGI IMG/M metagenome (GOLD analysis project Ga0310094, IMG submission 194438) | Enriched freshwater cyanobacterial communities from Lake Michigan, Michigan, United States - MI23.DCL.Orng.C5 | ecosystem: Environmental > Aquatic > Freshwater > Lake | place: USA: Michigan... | reverse complement strand
GCTAAGCTACAGCAAGCCCAACCCGTACCCATCATCGGGCAACAGTGTCGCAATGGCAGCTTTAACGATCAGTGATGCTGCCAAGGCGATCGGGCATTCATCGCGCAGTCAGCTGTATCTGTTGATTCAGGACGGGAGGCTGGATGACTTTGTGCGCTATCACGCCGGTATGCACTACTTCACCCTGCTGATCCACCAGACCTGAAGACCACCAAATGCCAGGGCGAACAGACCGAGTTGGAGGTATCCCCAGTTCAGGTGGTCCATCACGCTGCCTTCTCCCTAGACACCAGGCACCGCTTTGTCTGCTGGTGCTGCCTGAAAGTCCACTGGTTGCCCTTGACCTGTATCCCGCAGTGGTCGCAGATGGTTGTAGGAACTGCCTTGATCCAATTTGAAGGGCGCTCCCCCACCAGTTCACGCCTTGATGGTTCGATGCCCCTTGCCTTGTGGTATCGGGTCAGAGCAGGTGCAGTGGTGACGAAACCTGTCTCTAGGCATCGGAACAGCAGTGACTGCCCTCGAAGGTTCTTGAGTTTGGTGGCAGTGGCAGACAACTATTTACGGGTCAGATAACGAACGGCACCTAGAGCAATCGACAGTCCAAACACCGTGTTCCAGATGATGGCATCAGTGCTCTCTGTTCTTGCTTGCCCATTACCTTTTGCGCCAAAAACTTATTATTTCTCGAGTATAAATCAAGGTTGTAATCGGTGCAATAATAATCGCCAGACTTGGATGAACGAAAAGACTTGCTCCAAGCGCAACGCTAGCAGCAACAATAATCCGCAATCTCTTCGCCTGGAGTACTCTTTCGATCACCTTGGCAGAGCAAATTCTTTGTGGCATGTGTCGCTCCTCTGGTTCACTTTTCTCGCCTCCCACCTTCGGCAACCATTTCTTTGCTATTGCTCTCACTTCAATGATTTCGTTCTAGTGCCGCTTGTAGTTCCTTCGCTTTTTGCTCGCAGCGAGTGTTCTTCCTTAGCATAGGTTCGCTACTTCTGACTTCTACAGTGAAGTCACGACTGTCCTTATTGCAGCGTGTTATTAGTATGCTTACTCTTGAATCGATTTCGACTTTTGATATCGCAGGATCAGTTGCGTATAACTGGTATTGAGAGGAAATGGATTGATCAATTTCAAAACCCAATGCCTCAATAACAGCGTCAAATGATTTCAATTCGGTATTTGGAGATATCGGAAGCAACCATTTGAACAACGCCACCGAGGATCAAAACGGTATTACCTGTAACTATTTTACCAGATACGCAGGGAAATGCAGTGACATGCAGCAGCAAGCAGCAGTGGTCTTGGTGCTCCGCGATGCGTTTTGAGGGCGGTTTTTGACCTGCCTTGACCTCTTGAGTCGGTTGCGAGTAGTACTGATGTACTTAATTGCGACCGATGCCTGCCGCTGACTCCGTTGCCGCTGAGGAGTGGGACTACCTGGATATCGATGTCCTGAAACCTGCCCGCTCCTCAAGGGTCTGCATGACTTGCCAGCACTTTCGCTATGAGGTCGGCAGGCACTGCGTGACCCTGCTCACCTGTCCGATTCACCAGGGACTCATTCCCCAAGGCGAGCACCTGACTCGGAGGTGTTCTCGGTGGGTTCCTAGGAGGGAGGTTTCGGTTGGTTGGTGCCCTGAGGCGGCGTGAATCTTTACTTCATGACGCCTCCCTTGGTCTGTGACTGCTGGGGCATCCCTTTATCGCAGCAAGCATGAGCGATCTTGTCACGCAGAGCGATGGTGCCGACGATAAGGATCGCAGCGGTCGCAGCGAAGATTGGAAGACGCTTCATGAACTTGGTGTTCTTTTGAGATTCAGTTTGTCACGCTGTCTGCTCTTTAGCAATTGCCAGCACTTCCGTTATGAGGTGGGCAGGCACTTCTTCGCCCTGCTGACTTTTCCGATCCAGCAGGGTCTGATTCCCTAGGGCGAACGCCTGACTCGGAGGTGTTCTCGGTGGGTTCCTAGGCGGGAGGTTTCGGTTGGTTGGTGCCCAGAAGCGGCGTGATGAATTCGGGTTGCCATTCCTCCTTTTCCCACGATAATCCAAGGCAGTGTTGATTACGCTGACCTGAGGACCTGCGACGGCGAGAATCCAAATTGCTTATGAAAATCAGTCGAAAAGTTACTCACATGCCTGTATCCAAAGTCTCTGGCAATTTTTGTCACGGTATCGCCTTCTTTCGGATTCTCCAGTCGCGCGAGTGCGCCAGATAGTCTCTGCCTCCTGACGAATTCCATAGGTGTACTTTCGAACTTACGCCTGAACATTGATTGCAGTTGCCGACTTGAATAATGACTCTGATTTTGGAGGTCTGTCAGGGTGATTTGGGATTGCCTATTCTCTCTAACCCAGTCAATAAGGTCGTCAAATGCCGATGAGCGAGAAGTCTGCAAACGCTCCCTTCTCTTCACCTCTTCCAGTAAATCATTCTCAATGACATACTCCAGCGCCATTGCCCTGTAAATCTGGTCGTCCAGACCAAGCACTGAAGGAAGAGACTGATCCTCCGCCAGTAAAGAATCAATGTAGTCAAAAAGTTTGAATAGAACAGTGCTAGGGCGTTGAGTCGAATCCTTTTGATTCGCCCTAGTTGTGAATGCTCGATCAAGTTTTATCGCTGATTGAGATCCGCTGACTGCGACAATCGCCTGTCTTAAGCGACTTCCGTCCAATTGGAGAGAAAGACCAGAATAAAATGTCGTGGCAAATGTCCCGCCATTGTTTGGGCACACAAGAATGGAACCTTCTTGGGCACTTGTTCGGATATCATCCTTTATGTATTCGACTGCCCCATAGGCACACAATTGAAGAGCAAAATTATTGTTTTTCTCGTTGACCCCTTCCATCGGCGTTGTCTTCCCGCTTACGATCAGTAAGTCACCAACATGGAATTCATCTGTGCATGTCAAACCTCTTGTCCTTCTATCCCTGCTCCGAGTATATTTTGCAGATATCGCCTCTTTTGATGCCGCCGCAAAGTCTTTGTTCTCAACTATCGATGTTGGTTCGATATTCTTGAGTGGCAGAGGGACGCGTGCAAGTTTTTCTTCTGCAAGAGTATTCAGTGGAGTCATTGATCATCCTCCTTTAAGTCATTGCGCCAGGCGATGGTTTTGTGCATCCTTGACGGTCACGAGCGCCTGCTCAATAATGAATGCCGCATAGTTGCTAAGGGATCTGCCTTGGTAATTGCTTTGGGCGACCAATGTTTCGTGGACGCCAAACGGAATTGTGATCGTCATACGCTGGGGTTTGCGAAAAGCATCTTGCGTAATCGGGTTTGCCATTCTTGTGTTATTGCTTTGCTGAGGCATTTTGGTGGTGCAGACGCATCAATTTTGCCCTGCCAAGCATTTTGCATCAACCCTTGTTCGCCTATACCCATTCTGCCTCAGCGTTCAGGTATAAAGAATGCGCTTATGCATAATTCTGATGCAGTAGATTTGCCTCGTGATGCAGTGATGTGCTGCAATCGCCGTTACATTCCTTCATTCCCTCGGCAAGGGTCTGCATGTTCTGCCCGATCCAGCAGGGTCTGATTCCCTAGGGCGAACGCCTGACTCGGAGGTGTTCTCGGTGGGTTCCTAGGCGGGAGGTTGCCATCGGGTGATGTCCAAAAGTGGCGTGATGCAGATGGGTATCGGCGTGTCTAAGGAGAAATCCTGTGTCAGAGAACACATTTCACCCTTCACCAAAAAAAGGATCTTTATATTTGATGTACCTGGATTGTTGCTGCGAATGCGCCCATTCCCTTTGCTGCTGATCGCAGCACTGATCTCCTTCCTGCCAGTGAGCGCACGGGCGCAACAGGATTCCCATGGGCATGGGAACCATCACATGCACCACAGCAGTCCAACTCCAGCAGTCCCCTCAAACCAAAATGTCCATGCTGCCCATCAGCACGACATAGGACCAGCAGGAGAGACCTACGACCTTCGCTTCATCGACGCCATGGTTCAGCACCACAAAGGTGCTTTGCTGATGAGTGAGTTTGTCTTTGATATTGGGTCTCCAGGCGTGGGTGCTTTTGGAAAGGAAATTTGGAATGTTCAATCCCAGGAGATCAAAGCGATGGGGCAATGGCGTAAGGCGTGGTATCCCGAGGCACCTATCTATCCAATTGCCTACTTGCCAGGTGGTGACCCTAATTCCATGAGCGGTCTAACTCGGATGAGTTCTGAGCAGATTGCAGCAATGCAAATGCTAAACAGCACACCGAGCAAGAAAACCCGTGTGAACTGGTTTTTAGAGAACATGCTCTATCACCATGGTGCCGCACTTGTTATGGCACATGATGCCCTCAAGAAAAGCACAAATCCGACAATTATTCGACTTTCTAGAAATATTATTTTTTCTCAGCGGTTGGAAATGCTTAGGATTCGTCAAATGCTTCGATTCAACGGTCTTGATAAACCCGCTTATTATCAGTACGACCCGCTCTTCTCAATTTAGTAGTTTATCGCCTGGTCCTCTTATGATTTTGCGAATGTCTAAGTCATTTTGCAACTTGAGTGCGTTAGCGTTTGTCTTTTGTCTGAGTTTTTATTGTTCTGCCGCCAACGCACATAGTCGGGGCATGTATCGGACTCAGGCGGAAGCAGAGAAACGGGCGGCAGAATTGAAGTGCAAAGGAACCTTTAGAATTGATGATGCTTGGATGCCGTGCTCCAGTGAACATGCAATGCACGAAGCACTCCAGAAAAACTAGCAACCCACTCTTCTGAATCATGAGAAGCAAAGTCGATTCCCGTAGGATTCATCGTCTTTTGGTTCCTGTTTGTGCTCTCCCTTTGATTCTTACTTCCCTGAGTGGATCGCTTTATGGCACTTTGATCGACAGGGGTGTTGAAGTCACCTGGTTGCTAAAGATGCACACAGGCAACTTTGGATTGTTCAATCTCCAACCTTACTATTCCACCATCCTTGGTGTCCTAACCGTTGTTCTTGCTTTGTCTGGCGTTGTGATGTTCATGGGTGTTAGACGAAGAAGACCTGAATCATCACCCTCATGACCTGCCCAGTTCATCAGGGTCTGATTCCCCAGGGAGAGCACCTGACTCGGCGGTGTTCTCGGTGGGTTCCCAGGCGGGAGGTCGCTATGGGGTGGTGTCCTGAGGTGGCGTGATCAGCGCCTGCTCTGAAGTGACTCCCTAGTACTGGGAACTGACCTCTTCTGGCAGGAGACGCTCCAGCAGGCGTTCGAGGTCCTCTGAGCACAGTTCTCCATTCCGATCCCAGACCAGCGCTGTTGGAGAGAGAGCGTTCTGGTCCTGGTCCATTAGGTCGCCTAGTGCTTGGACCAACCATGACCAAGCGACCCTGCCGTTTTTCAGCGCCAGTTGCACTTTGAGGGGGAAGACTTCCTGAAGACCCTCAGTGGCGCCGTAGTTGCCTGCATGGGGCACTGGACTTCCTTTGGTTCTTGTGGGCGCTTAAGGCGGCGCTGTGGTCCTTATGGCGTCTGTTTGGCGTGGCAGAGGGTCCTGGCGGACTCCATGGGAGCGGTGCGGTGGATTAGTCGCTTTGGCAGGGAAGGGGGCAGTGAAATCAGGAAATAGCACCTTGCTTACGGAAAAATCTTTTGCCCCAAATGGGATTTGAGCAAAAGACCTCGACTTGAACGTAACGAGTTCCAGTTGAGCACTGGGATTTACGTCCGTCTCCTCCGTAAGCGTTGCGTAAGCGTCGAACTAGCACCCTTCAAATCCCTTGCAACAGAAGGATTTTGACTCTACGTCGTGTAATCGGCGTTGATGCGGATGTATTGATCCGAGAGATCACACCCCCAGGCGCGGCCACGGCCCGGCCCATCGCCCACCGCTAGGCGAATCGCCACGGTGTCGTCCTGGAGATAGGCCCCGGCCTGACGCCCCCGCAGGTAACTGGATGCGCCGGCGCGATCAAAGGCCAGGGGTTGGCCGCCCTGCATCAACTGAAAACCCCCGAGCCAAAGGGCCACAGCTTCTGGATCAAAGGCCACCCCAGAGCGGCCCGCCGCCGCCACAATCCGGCCCCAGTTGGGATCACAGCCATGGATGGCGCATTTCACCAGGGACGAGCCGCAGATGGTACGGGCGATGCTGATCGCTTCGGCATCGCCGATTGCGCCCTGCACCTGCACCTCGATCAGGCAGGTGGCTCCCTCGCCATCGCGGGCGATCGCCCTGGCCAGGTGTTGCGACACCGCCGTCAGGCCGAGCTCCAAGGCTTCAAAGTGCTCGGGGGCCAGGGGCTCGCCGGCTGCAAAGGCCAGGTAGCAGTCGTTGGTGCTGGTGTCGCCGTCCACCGTGATCGCATTGAAGGAGCGCTGCACCGCCCGCCGCACCATGGCCTGCCAAAGATCGGCTGGCACCCCGGCATCACAGCTCAAGTAACCCAGCATCGTGGCCATATTCGGGTGGATCATTCCCGAGCCCTTGGCCATGCCGCCAATCCGCACCCGGCGGCCACCCAGATCCGCTTCCAGGGCGATTTGTTTGTCGACCAAATCCGTGGTGAGGATGGCGGTGGCAGCCGCCTGCCCCCCTTCGGGACTGAGGGATGCCACCAACGGATCCAACCCGCCAATCAGGGTGTCCATGGGGATGGGCACGCCAATCACGCCGGTGGAGCAAATCAGCACCTCCTCGGCCGCCAGCCCCAATAAGTCGGCCACGGCCTGGGTGGCCCGCAGGCTATCGATCAGGCCGCGATCGCCCGTGCAGGCATTGGCCTGGCCTGAGTTGGTGAGCACCGCCCGGGCCCGGCCACCCGCAGATTGCAGCCGCTCGGCGCAGAGATCCACGCAGGCAGCGCGCACCACCGAGGTGGTGAACGTACCGGCGCAGACGGCCCCTTCCGGAGCCACGATCAACGCCAAATCCGGCTTCCCCGAAGCCTTAAGACCTGCCGTGGTGCCTGCGGCGAGGAACCCCTCGGGGGCACTCACCCCACCGGAAATTGGAAGCCAGGGATGGGTCACAGGGCGCACATGCTGCGAACCTGAGCATCGGATAACGCCTGCCCCCCAGACCACACCCCATGGCTGAGTCGCCCCGCTGGCAAGGGTCCCAACGGCGCATCGGCCTGACCGGCGGCATTGCCACAGGCAAAAGCACGGTGGGACAGCTGCTGCAGGAGCACCATGGTTTGCCCGTGCTGGATGCGGATCTGTTTGCCCGCCAGGCCCTGGCCCCAGGCACTGAAGCGGCCCGGGCCGTGCTCGAGCGTTATGGAACCCTCGATCGGCCCGCCCTGGGGCACATCGTGTTTGGCGATCCAGCCGAACGCCACTGGCTCGAGCAGCTGGTGCATCCCCTGGTGCGCCAGCGCTTTGACCAAGAGCTCACAACCCTGGCCGAACAGCCGCTGGGGGCCAGCCCGCCAGCGGTGGTCCTGATGATTCCGCTGCTGTTTGAGGCCGGCCTTGAAGGCCTCTGCAGCGAGATCTGGCTCGTCGACTGCGACGAGCATCAACAGCTGGCACGGCTGATGGCCCGCAATGGCCTCACCCAAGCCGAGGCCCAGGGGCGCATCCACGCCCAGTGGCCCCTGGAGCGAAAACGGCTGCTAGCTGATCGCACGATCAGCAACCGGGGCAATCCTGAAGAGCTTGCCGTCGTTGTCGCAGGAGCCGTTGCTGCAGCCGTGACAGCGGCAGACGTGAGAGCGGCCGCACCCCAGAAAAGCCCTAGCCCCTAGCCGTTGAGCTTCTGGATCAGGATCTGGTTGGCCAATTTGGGGTCGGCCTTGCCGCCAGTCTGCTTCATCAGCTGGCCCACGAAGAAGCCCTGCAGCTTGGTTTTGCCGCCCCGGAAGGCTTCCACCTCCTCGGGATGGGCAGCGAGCAACGCCTCCACGATGGCTGTGATCGCGGCTGGATCGCTGATCATGCCCAGGCCCTTGGCCTCCACGATCGCGGCGGGTGACCCGCCCTGCTCCAGCAACTCGGGCAGGATCTCCTTGGCGATCTTGCCGCTGATCTTGCCGCCTTCGATCAGCTGCACCATCTCGGCGAGCTGGGTGGGCTTGAAGGGCAAGTCTGCGATCGAGAGCCTGTTGGCATTCACGTAAGCGGCGATGTCGCCCTGCACCCAGTTGGCCGCAGCCTTGGCATCGGCGCCGGCGGCAATGGTGGCTTCGAAATACTCGGCCATGGCCCGCTCATCGGTGAGCACCCGGGCGTCGTAGATCGAAAGGCCCAGCTCCTCGGCGTAGCGGTGCCGCTTGGCGGCGGGCAGCTCGGGCAGCTGGGCGCGCCAACCCTCCCGCTGCTCATCGCTCACCTCAATGGGGCCCAAATCGGGATCGGGGAAATAGCGGTAATCGCTGGCACCCTCCTTGCTGCGCATGCTCTTCGTGAGCTGCTTGCCCTCATCCCAGAGGCGGGTTTCTTGAACAATCGGCTCGCCGGCCTCATAGGCCTTGATTTGGCGCTGGATTTCGTAGTCGCACGCCTTCTGGATCGCCGAGAAGGAGTTCATGTTCTTGATCTCCACCTTGGTGCCGAAGGGGGCATCGGGGCCCCGGCGCACGGAGATGTTCACGTCGCAGCGCAGGGAGCCCTCCTGCATGTTTCCGTCGCTCACGCCCAGATACCGCATGATCCGGCGGATCTCTGAGGCGTACTCGGCCGCTTCGCGGCCGGTGCGCAAATCGGGCTTGGACACGATCTCAGCCAGGGCCACGCCGGCCCGGTTGTAATCCACCAACGAATGGGTGGAGCCCGCCAGGCGATCGCTACCGGCGTGCACAAGCTTGCCGGCGTCCTCCTCCATGTGGAGCCGCTCGATGCCAATGGTTTTGAGGTAAGTGTCCTTGCCTTTTTCGGCCACCTCCACCTCAATCCAGCCGTCCTCGGCGATCGGTTCGTCGAACTGGGAGATCTGGTAGTTCTTGGGCAGGTCGGGATAGAAGTACTGCTTGCGGTCGAACTTGCTGTGCTCAGCAACCTTCAAGTTCAAGGCCATGGCGGCCTTCACCGCATACTCGAGCACCTTTTGATTCAGCACCGGCAAGGTGCCCGGCAAGCCACACACCACCGGGTCAATGTGGGTGTTGGGCTGGTCACCAAAGGTGGTGGACGCGCTGGTAAAAATCTTGCTGTCGGTGCCCAGCTGCACGTGGGTTTCCAAGCCAATCACGGCCTCCCATGCCGCCTGAGCTGGTGCTGCGCCCGCCATTTGAGATCTCCAATCGCCGTTGCGTGGCCTGATCCTATGGACAAGGGCCCGCTTCTCTTCGCCGAAACAGCGCTTTCTGGGGTGAGACGGCGTCTCCCGGGCTGAAACACTGAGTCATTGACGCAGCAATCCCCCCGGGCCATGGCGGCAACAGCCACCCAACCTGTCTTCATCC
>Ga0310094_100098_pt1 | contig 9563 bp, 8 predicted proteins | sample LakMicMDCLOrngC5_FD_194438 | JGI IMG/M metagenome (GOLD analysis project Ga0310094, IMG submission 194438) | Enriched freshwater cyanobacterial communities from Lake Michigan, Michigan, United States - MI23.DCL.Orng.C5 | ecosystem: Environmental > Aquatic > Freshwater > Lake | place: USA: Michigan... | reverse complement strand
AGCGGCTATCCCCATCCGGGCTGGGATCCCCAAACCCCCTACAAAACAAAGGTCCTGCTCACCCATGGCGAGCAGGACCCTGTCGTTCCCTTTGCAGCCAGCCAGGCCCTGCAGGAGCAACTGGAGTCGGCTGGCCATGGGGTGGAGTTGCTGGGATTTAGCGGCGGACACACCATTGATGAACGCCTATTCCCAGCCATGAAGCGCTTTATCGCCAGCCAATGGCCGACTCCATCAAGCGTTCAAACCCTCAGCGCGCCTTAAGGGCCTCAAACGAAGGCGTACTCGTACTCCTCCATTTCCTCCCAATCGTCAGCCGCCAAGGCTTCGATCCCCTCGAAGAGGACCTCTTCGCCAATGCTGTCCACAATCACGCGCAGGGAGGGGAACAGGAAATGATTTTCCTCGGCGTACTGGGCACTGAAAAGACCCTTTTCGCCCCAGAAGAAACGATCGGTGGTGTGCTCGTTACGGCGCACATTCAGGATTGCCGGAGGGACCAAAGCCTGCTCAGCAATGAACCGGCGGGCAGCCGTCACAGGCTTGTGGTCGCCGGTTTCGAGATTGAACGTGGACACGTGGGCCAAAACCCTTTGACCCGCGAGACGGCGGCGGCTAATGCGCTTGCGCTTCTTGGACATGGAACAGCTCCCGAAGGGAGAGACGAAAGGGGACGGAGAGGAATCAGGAGGGAGATAGCCGTAGGCCCGGCGCAAAGCGCGCACAAAGACCCAGACTCAGCCAGCTAGAGAAGCGCCAAGCAACCCAGGGGGCGCAAAACAACGACTCAGGCGACGTCCAACCATCTGTCGTCGTTGAGCATGAGCAGGTCCGAGGTCAGTGAAGCTGCTCATCCGCCCATTCGGATTAGCAGAACAGCAAGAGGAGTGGTCAACAAGGGAGTGAACTGTCTCTGCTGTAGCCTCGAGGAACAAATCGTGCCAAGGGGCCGTCACGACTGTGACCTGCTGCCCGCTCGCGGACCGCGAAGTATTGGTCGATACCGATCACTTTAATACTTTTTTTGGAATTTCTCCGAAAATCCGAAAAAGGATTTTTCAGCCCCCACTGAGCGCGCCAGATGCAAGTCTCCACGCGCTTTTTGAACCTGCTGCACTTCCAGCTCGCCCAGTTCGTTGACAGCGACGAACTGCGATCGGTGGTGGTCTACGTGACCCAACCGGGAGAAGAAGAGACCCCCTCCCTGGTACCTATCGGCCAATGGCCCAGCGACGGGCGGGCCCTGCCCACCGTGGAAGTCAGCAGCCCCCTACGCCAGCCCGCCGCGCAACGGCGGTGGCTGCCACTGCGCCACCAGGAGGTGTTGCTCGGAGCCATCCAGGTGGAGAGTGACACCGTGCCCTGGCCAGAGGCCCTCAGCCAAAGACTCCAGGCCGTGGCCCTCTGCCTCACCGAGGCGCTCTGCCTCGACCTGGAGCAACAGCGCCTCGCCCAGAACCTGCGCCTCCAGGACGAACAGCTCGATGTTTTGGTCCACCAGCTACGCAACCCCCTGGCCGCTTTGCGGACCTTCGGCCAATTGCTGCTGCGCCGACTGGAACAGGACAACCAAAACCGCCCGCTGGTGGAGGGCTTGCTCGCAGAAGAGCGCCAACTGAATCGCTACGTCGACGCCATCGGCCAACTCGGCAGCCAAGACAGCCTGCCGAGCCAAGACGGGGGAGCCCAACCCCTGCTCCTGCCCCCGGTGTTGAGCGGCCCGGCAGGTCAACCCCTGGCGGCCCTGCTGGAACCCCTACTGCAACGGGCGGCCGCCACCGCAGCTCTCCAGGACCGGCCCTGGCATCCACCGATCTCCCTGCCCCAGTGGCGCGGCGATAGCGGAGCCGTGGCCGAAATCCTCGCCAATCTGCTCGAGAATGCCTTTCGCTACAGCCCCACGGGAGCCGCCATCGGGCTTGACTGCCAGCCCACTGACCAGGGCGGGTGGCAACTGACGCTCTGGGATGGGGGAACACCGATTGACCCCCACGAACGGGACGCAATTTTCGAAAAAGGCGTGCGGGGCTCGAGCAGCACCAGCCTCAACGGCACCGGCATGGGACTCGCCCTAGCGCGCGAACTAGCCCGTGCCCTTGGGGGCGAACTGTGCCTAGTGGACCAAGCCGCAACCAACTCCAGGGATGGGCAAGCCTGGGGCAATGCCTTTCAGCTCACCCTGCCGCCCGCAACAGCAGGCCCATAAGCAGCAGAGCCAGGGATTCACTCCATTCGACACAGGCGCCGTAGCTATCACCGCTGTGCCCGCCCAGCCGCCGGCCGAGCCAAAGGGGTACCACCACCACGGGAACCACTCCCACGGCCCCCCAAAGGCCCAGGGCCAGCCAAAGGCCAAGACCAGCCCCATGGGGCACCCGCAAGCCAGCACCCGGCAAGGCAACTCCCAACGCCAAGACAACACCCAGCACGAGGAGAACCCCCAGCACCGGGCGCAGCTCTTTGGCCAGACCCTGCCAATGCTGGCGGTGGAAGCCGGCGCTGCCCTGCTCGCGCAAATAGGGGAAGTACTGCATGGCCACAAGGGGTGAGACCCGAGCCCAGAACGCGGCCCAGACCATGGCCAATGGAACGGCCAGAGGAGCGGCGAAAGGGGGGCCATCGGCCAAACAGAGCAAACCGGCCCCGCGCAACAACAGCACCACCAGCAACGCCTGCACGCCAGCCGCACCGACCCGGCTGTCCTTCATCGCCTCCAAGGCCCTCGGGCCCGCCCCCAGGCCATCGGCCGTATCCATGGCGCCATCGAGATGGAGGCCCCCTGTCAGCACCACCGCCAAGACCAACACCAGGGCCACCTGGACCGCCGGGGGCAACCAGCCCGCCGTTAGGCCCCAAACCACAGCCTGCAGCCCCCCAAGCACCAGGCCCACCAGGGGAGCGAAGCGGGCGATGCGCTCAAAGCGCGGCGCAATGAATGGCCAAGCAGGCAGCACCGAATAGAAGACCCAAGCCCCAGCCCAATCCCGCAGCCAAGCCGGAGCCTGGCGGTGGTGGGGTCGGGCGGTGGTGGGGGGCATCGGGCGAGGCCTAGCGTCAAGCGAGCACCTAAGGGGCGCAATCGCCTTCTCATTCGACATCACCGCCCGATGCCCCCGCACCCGGGCACGCTGCGGCTGCTTCCAAACCCCCCATGGCCCGGTCACCACGCCGCGCTTCATGCCCGTTGGCACCCTGGCCACGGTGAAGGGTGTCACCGCAACCCAGCTGGCCGATACGGGGGCCGAGATGGTGCTGGCCAACACCTACCACCTGCATTTGCAACCCGGCGAGCAAATCGTGGCTGATGCGGGCGGACTGCATCGCTTCATGGGCTGGAACGGCCCCTTGCTCACCGACTCGGGTGGATTCCAGGTGTTCAGCCTGGGCGACATCAACACCATCGACGACCACGGCGTGGTCTTCCGATCACCCAGGGATGGGGCCCGCATCGAGCTCACCCCGGAGCGTTCCATGCAAATCCAGATGACCCTGGGGGCCGATGTGGCCATGGCCTTTGACCAATGCCCCCCTTATCCGGCCAGCGAAGCCGATGTGGCCGCTGCCTGCGGGCGAACCCACCGCTGGCTGGAGCGCTGCATCGCAACCCACCAGAAGAGCGACCAAGCCCTGTTTGGCATCGTTCAAGGCGGCTGTTACCCCCACCTGCGCGAGGAATCGGCCCGAGTGGTGGCCTCGATGGGGCTGCCGGGCATTGCCGTCGGGGGCGTCAGCGTCGGCGAACCCACCGAGGAGATGCATCGGATCGTGCGCCAGCTGGGTCCGGTCTTGCCCGAGGGAAAACCCCACTACCTCATGGGCATTGGCACCTTGCGGGAAATGGCCATTGCCGTGGCCAATGGGTTTGACCTGTTCGATTGCGTGATCCCCACCCGGCTTGGTCGCCATGGGGCCGCCCTGGTGGGCGGTGAGCGCTGGAACCTCAAGAATTCCTGCTTTCGCCATGACCACACCCCCATGGATGCCAGCTGCGGTTGTCCGGCCTGCACCCTGCACACCAGGGCCTACCTCCACCACCTGACCAAGAGCAACGAGATGCTCGGCAAAATCCTTCTCAGCCTCCACAACCTTCACCAATTGGTGCGCTTCTCGAGCGCCATGGGCCAGGCCATCCGCGATGGTTGTTTTGCGGAGGATTTCGCTCCGTGGGAAGCCGACTCCCCAGCTGCCCACACGTGGTAGCGTCCGCCTCTAGATCAGTGATTTCTGGGATGGCTGCTTACGCCCTGCAAACCCTGGCCCAGCTCCCTGAGGCCTATCAAGCTTTTGGTCCCCTGGTGGACATCCTGCCGATCATCCCCCTCTTCTTCCTGCTGCTTGCCTTTGTGTGGCAAGCCTCCGTGGGTTTCCGCTAAACCCACTGCCAGCTGGGCTAACCCCCAATCCGGACTAAGGCTTTTGAAGTACGGCCCAGGCAAACCTGGGCAACGCCACCATGCGGCGCCAACGACTGGGCTCCTGCACCAACCGGTACAACCATTCGATCTGCAGAGCTCCCATCCAACTGGGGGCTCTTTTTTTGGTCCCTGCCCACACATCAAAGCTGCCGCCCACCCCCATCCAGAGGCCGCCGCGGCGGCCTGGCAGGCGCTGAATCCAGGTTTCCTGGCGGGGCACCCCGAGGGCAGCCAGCACCAAGTCGGGCTTGGCCGCCACCAGTTGCTGCTCCAATCCCCGCCAGGCGGCTGGGGGTTGGTAGCCATGGGCCGTCAAGACCAGCTGTAAACCCGGCAGCTCCTGCCGAAGGCGGGCGGTGAGCTGGGCCATCACCGTTGGCGAAGCTCCCACCAGGGCAACCCGCCACTGGTGACCGGCGGCATGCACCAACAACTCCCGGGCCAGCTCAATGCCGGGGCTGCGGCGAACGCGATAGCCCTGCCGTCCCAGGGCCCACACCACCCCAGCCCCGTCGGGAATCACCAGCTGGGCCGCCTCAATCGCCGCTCCGAGGGCTGGGTCGGCCTTGGCCGCCATCGTCATTTCGGCGTTCAGGGTGACGATCTGACCCCCACCGCGCTGTTTCAGGGCGAGGGCCGCCTCAAAAACGTCGGCGCACACGGCCACCTGCACACCCAGCACCCGGGTGCGCATCGGTTCTGTTGCCATTGCTGCCATGGGGGGTCCTGCTGCGGGAGAGAATCTATGGCTGGCTCCAGCCATCGATCGGATGACAGGCTTCGACATGGCTTTCCCTTCCGTCCCAGCTGGCTCCACCGCTGCGGAATCCTGGGCGGTCCTCGAAGAGATCGACCGTCAGATCGAAGCCGTCGTGCTCTCCCGCCAGAACCCTATTACGGGTCTGCTGCCGGCAAGCACCGCCAACACGGTGCACGGAAACTACGGCGACGCCTGGGTGCGCGACTGCGTCTATTCGATCCAATGCGTGTGGGGCTTGGCCATGGCCCATACCCGGCTGCGGGGCCCTAGCCGGCGGGCTTTTGAGCTGGACCAGCGGGTCGTGCAGCTGATGCGGGGCCTGCTCAACGCCATGCTGCGCCAGGCCCCCAAGGTGGAGCTCTTCAAACACAGCCTGGATCGGCTGGATGCCCTGCACGCCAAGTTCGAGACCCCCAGCGGCGAACCCGTGGTGCCCGACGACGGATGGGGCCATCTCCAACTCGATGCCACCGCCCTGTTTCTACTGCAGCTGGCCCAGCTGACCCGATCGGGCCTGGTGATCATCCAGACCCAGCACGAGCGGGACTTCGTACAAAACCTGGTCTATTACGTGGCCCGGGCCTATCGGGTCGCTGACTACGGCATTTGGGAGCGGGGCGACAAGGGCAACCACGGAATGCCCGAGCGCAATGCCAGTTCGATCGGCCTCGTCAAAGCTGCCCTTGAAGCCCTGGAGGGGCTCGATCTCTACGGGCCCCATGGCGACGGCAGCTGTTGCCTGGTGATTCCCCACGACGCGATTGTGCGGCTGCGGCGGGCCCTGCACGGGCTCTTGCCAAGGGAATCGGCCAGCAAGGAAGTGGATAGCGCCTGCCTCTCGGTGATTGGCTATCCCGCCTGGGCCGTCGAAGACCGCCAACTGGCCCAACGCACCCGTCACAAGATTCGGTCCGAGCTGGGCGGGGCCTATGGCTACAAACGCTTCCGCCGCGACGGGCACCAGACCGTGGTCGAAGACCACACCCGCCTCCACTACGAACGGGAAGAATTGGCGGCTTTCGAGCACATCGAATGCGAGTGGCCCCTGTTTTGGGCCTACGAATTGATCACCGCCTGCTGCGAGGAGCGCTGGGAGGAAGCCCGCCAATGGCGCCAGAAACTCACCACGGTGAGCGTCACCGTGGACGGTGTCGCCCTGCTGCCCGAGCTCTACCTGATTCCCGAGGGCTCGATCCAAGCGGAACGGCGCCAGCCCGGCAGCCAGCCCCGCCAGGCCAACCCCAACGTGCCCCTGCTCTGGACCCAGAGCCTCACCTGGCTGTCAGATCTGCTGCTGCAGGGCCTGATCACCCCAGGCGATCTTGACCCCATCGGCAGAAGGCTCGCCCGTCCCCTGGGAGCCGAAAAGGTGCTGGTGGCCTTGGTACCGGCCACGGCCTCGATCGCCGAAGCCCTCCACCGGGCAGGCCTCCCCCTGGCCGACGACGGCGGAAGCCCAATCACCATCAACAGCTCCAAACAGCTGGCCCAACGCATGGCCCAGGTGGGTGCCAACGCCAAGCTCGGGCTTTCGGGCCATCCGCCCGTACGCATGGAAACCATGGCCACGGCGCGGCTCTACCAGCACCAGGCTCCCGCCGGCACCGAATGCATGGCGTTTTTGCCTGCGGTGCTGGAGGAGGGCACGTTCTACTTGGCTGACGATCCGGTGCAACTGATCGATGCCGTGGGGGCGGAGCTGAAGCTGCTGCAACGCCATTGGCGTGGTGGTGGGGCACCTCTGCTGCTCGTTCCAATCGCCGAAGGGGCCTTCAAAGCCAATCCCGATGCCTTTGTACAGCTGGGCCATCAGCTCACCACAGGCCAGCTCGAGGGGGTGGCGGTGCAGGTGGCCAGCTTGGCGGAGCTGAAGGAGCAGGCCTGCTGGATCGACCTTCCAGCCCATGCGGGCGCCCCCCCTGTCGCACCCATGACGCCATCAATGCCCCTGCGCGCCAGTACGAGCCAACCACCCCTCTCGGCCGAGGAGGCGCTGGCGCTCGCGCGCCAGGAGATCAGCATTGGCGAATTAGCCGATCGCCTCTGGCAGAGCACCTCGCTGGACGAGCAAAGCGAAGTGCTGGAACAGCTGGTGCGGCGCCTGGGGGTTGAAGCCCAGCTCCACGGCCCCCATGCCAGCCAAGCCGTCAGGCTCCAGGAGCTACTGGAGGAGGTCTACCGCCGGTCCCTGGCCGAAGCCAACTGGGATGTGGTGCGCCGGGTGGCCGGCTCCATGCAAATGGTCCACCCCCAATTGGAAGACGCCCTGACCGACCTGTTGCTGCGCCAAAAGCAGGTGGTGGTAGGCAGGAATTACACCAACGACTCCCTGATCAGCACCCCCCAGGGCAGTGACACCATTGCGGCCATGATCCGCCAGTTCAGCGGGGAAGACGGCAGGGAGTGGATGCTGCAACAGGAGCTGCTCCTGGCCCTTGATGGCTTGGCGCGCCATGAACCCGCCCTGTTCAGTGGCAGCCTCACATTGCAGCTGGGTCAACTGCTGCTCCTGCTCACCAGTGAGCTGGCCGCCGAGGCCGACCTCTCTCCCATCGATGCCTTTGAAGCCCTCTGCAGCCAGCCCCCCCATGGGATTCGCCGGCGGCTGCGGGCCGTGCTGGCGGACGTGGAGCACGCCAGGGCCTCCCTGCAGCGCAAGGAACAACTGCATCTGCGCGGCAGGGTGCTGTGGCAGGTGCCCGACCCCCTCGAGGAGCTACCCAAAGGTGGCTGTTGGCTGCAGCACCGCATGCGGCTCGGGGCCCTCGGCCGGGTGCCTAGGGATTTCTACCCAGGCATTTGGGATCTCCTGCATCACTGCCGCGGCCTGGTGATTGGCGACAAACTCGAGAAACGCAACCGGCTCGAAAGCGCCCCATTGCTGAGTGAAAAAACCCCGGGGGAACGCAATTTTGCGGCGCTGGTGGAACACCTGCTCAGCAAAATTGAGGCCTCCGAATACCGCCAGCTCTGCACCGAAACCCTGGTCACCTTGATGGCCTTTTTCGGAGCGAACCCCAGCGTGCGCTTCGATGACGACCTCGCCCTCGACGTGGTGATTGGCCACGCCGTTCGGGTGGGCTGGCAGATCCAGAACCCCGACATTGCTTCCGAGCTCTATGGCCAGCACAAGGCCGAAGCCTGGGATGGGTTCTATCGCGCATCGCCGGCGGCGTGCCGCCGCTGGCAACTCGAAGCCCTCAAGCAACTGACTACTGCGCCTTAAATCGGGGCCTCCAGGCTCATGCTCAAGCTGGGCTGCTCCACGCACTGCTCGATCAAATCGGCCAGCAACAGGGCCCGGGACGCTTGCAAGCCGCCCACCGCGGGTTTTTCGGCGCCTCGGACGCACTGCAGAAAATGCTCCAGCTCGGCATAAAGGGGTTCAATCGAGGTGGTGCTCACCTCCTCAATCACTCCATCGGAGCGATACACCAGCTCGCCGTGGTCGGCGCTGACCGACTCATGGGCGCGCCGATGAATGTGGAGCGTTCGGTTGAGAAAATCGGTTTCGACCAGGCTGCCGCGGCAATGGGCACTGAGGCTGCGGATCTTGCGATGGGCCATCTTGCTGGCCGTGAGGCTGGCCACCACCCCATTGGCAAAGCCCAAGGTGGCATTGACGTAATCAATCGGGCCGTCCGCACTGCGGCCACCAGCAGCAGCGAGGCGCACCACCGGAGCACCAGCCAACTCCAGCACCAAATCGATGTCGTGAATCATCAAATCCAGCACCACTGACACGTCATTGGCGCGATCAGGATTGGGACTGTGGCGCCGGGCCTCAAGCACCACCACCTCCTCGTTGGCGGTGACCTTGACCAGCTCCCGGAAAGCGGGGTTAAACCGCTCAATGTGACCGACCTGCAACAACCGACCCGCAGCCTCAGCGGCGCGGATCAAATCGGCGGCCTCCTCTTGGCTGGCCGCAATCGGCTTTTCGATCAGCACATCCACGCCCGCCTCCAGGCAGGCCAGGCCCACCCGGTGGTGCAGCAGGGTCGGCACAGCGATACACACCGCATCGACCTCAGGGAGCATGGCCTCGTAGGAGGCGAACCAGCGGCAGCCAAATTGCTCGGTTGCCAAGGTGCCCCGGGCCTGGTCAGGGTCTGCCACACCAACGAGCTCGGCGTCCTTGATGAGACTCAGCACCCTGGCGTGGTGCCAACCCATGTTGCCAATGCCAATGACACCCACACGCACAGGGTTCATGGCCAAGGCACTGAGAACCCTTTCATTATCGACGATCAAGGGCCGTTCAAGGTCCAGCAGGTCCATCCGGGGCATCGGCCCGACGCCGGTCGAGTTCGACCCGCTCGATCTCGACGCGCGCAATCCGGGGACCATCCATGGCCACCACCCGGTATTGATACCCCTTCCAGCGC
>Ga0310094_100085_pt1 | contig 10017 bp, 12 predicted proteins | sample LakMicMDCLOrngC5_FD_194438 | JGI IMG/M metagenome (GOLD analysis project Ga0310094, IMG submission 194438) | Enriched freshwater cyanobacterial communities from Lake Michigan, Michigan, United States - MI23.DCL.Orng.C5 | ecosystem: Environmental > Aquatic > Freshwater > Lake | place: USA... | reverse complement strand
CGGGGGGGGGGCGCGGCCCGGGGCGGCGGCGTGCTCCAGGCGGCGGTGTAGCCCAGGGCCAAGGGATGGGGGATGCCGGCGGCCACGGCCATGCGCAGGTCACTGTTGGCATCGCCGATCAGGGCGCAGCGCTGGGCCGGCACCCCCAGCAGGTCGCAGACCCCATGCACCGCAGCGGGGTCGGGCTTGCGGGGGCGGTGCTCCGCGCTCCAGAGCACCTGGAAAAAGGAGCCAAGGCCGTGGCTGGCCAGAAACTGCTCAATGCCGGCCATGTCGTCGTTGCTGATCACGGCGCAGGGCACCTCCGCCGCCCGCAGCTGCTGCAGCCAGGGCAACAGCTCGGGGGTGGTGGTGCTGGTGGGCCCGGCGCCAGCGCCGGCGTGACGGCGGGCATCGGCGGCATCGGCTTCGGCGAACACCTGTTCACTGAGGGCCAGGGCCTCGGGCCAACCCATCCCCACCTGCACCAGGGCCGTCGCCGTGGCGATCAGGTTGTGATCGCGGCTGGCCACGGCGGTGATCCCCGCGGGGCAGATGCCGCCGGACCGCAGGCCATAGGCCCGCTCCAGCAGGGGCTGCAGCGGCGCCTGCAGGGCCGGGGCCACCGCCTCAAGACACAACAAAACCCTGGCCTGGGCCAGGGTGAGGAGTTGGGGCTCGCTGATGCTGAGGGTGCCGTCCTTGTCGAACAGCACCGCCTCCACCACACCGAGGCCCGTGCCGCGCAGCTGCAGCAGGGGCATGGGGTGGGATCAGTCGAGGGTGACGCCCATGGGCTCGTTGTCTTCGGCCTGCTCCAGCAGCATCTGCTTGTAGCGGGCGGCCATTTCCTCGGCCTTCTCGAACACCTTCTGGGGGTCGGTGAGCATGTCGCCGGGCTCGGGCTCGAGCGCCTTGGTGGAGAGGGAGATGCGACCACGCTCGGCGTCGAGGTCGATGATCATCACCTTCATCTGATCGTTCACGTTGAGCACCGTGTGCGGCGTCTCGATGTGCTCGTGGCTGATTTCAGAGATGTGCAGCAGGCCGCTCACACCACCGATGTCGATGAACGCGCCGTAGGGCTTGATGCCGCGAACGGTGCCGATCACCACTTCGCCCACCTCGAGGCGATTCATCTTGCGCTCCACCAGGGCACGACGGTGGCTGAGCACCAGGCGGTTGCGCTCCTCATCCACCTCCAGGAACTTCAGCGGCAGGAAGTCGGCCACCAGATCTTCCTTGGGCTTGCGGGTGCTGATGTGGCTGCCGGGGATGAAGCCCCGTAGGCCCTCCACGCGCACCAGGGCGCCGCCGCGGTTGGTGGCAAACACCTCGCTGTAGATGGTGGCGTCTTCCTTCTGGAGCTGGCGCACCCGCTCCCAGGCCCGCTGGTATTCAATGCGGCGAATCGAGAGGGTGAGCTGGCCGTCTTCGTTTTCCTCGCTGATGATGAAAAACTCACGCTCCTCGCCAGGCTCGAGCACATCAGCAATGCCCTCCACGCGGTTGATCGACACCTCCTGCATGGGCATGAAGGCGGCGGTCTTGGCGCCGATGTCGATCATCGCGCCCTTCGACTCGATGGCGAACACCGCGCCTTTGACCACATCGCCGGGCTTGAAGTTGTAGTCGTACTTGCTCAGCAGCGACGCAAACTCATCCAGCGTGAAGCCCACACCCTCGATGTCCCGTGCGGCGGCCCGGCTGCTGGAGTCGTCGGCGCTGGGCACGTCATCGGGGATGCCGAGGTCGAGATCGGCGTCAGCGGCGAAGGCCTGGTCCAGGTCCAGGTCGGCCTCAACCACCGCCGTGGCGCTGGATTCGAGCTCGGAAGGGGTCACGGTCATGGGGAGACGGCGGTCTGCCGAAGGCAGTGCGAGAGGGACCCGAGCACCGTCCGCCGACAGGCACAGGGGAATCAAGCACTATACAAAGCGGCTTCTGGGGTGCCCCCAGGGCCGATTCACCCATGGCGCAGCAGGGTTGCGGGGGATCAGCCCACCGCCGCCAAACGCTTGCTGCGGGGGGCGCGGCTCAAGCCTTCAAGGGTGGCCACAAAATCGCTGACGCTCTGGAACTGGCGGTACACCGACGCGAAGCGCACGTAAGCCACATCGCTCATCTGGGCGAGCTGCTGCAACACCATCTCACCGAGCTCGATGCTGGCCACCTCACGGCCGCTGCGGGCCTGGAGCTGCAGTTCCAGCTCATCCACCACGGCCTCCAGGCGGCTGGGCTCGAGGCCTGTTTTTTCGCAGGCCCGCAGCAGGCCATGCAGCAACTTGTTGCGGTTGAAGGCTTCGCGGCTGCCGTTGCGCTTGAGCACCGTGATCGGCACGGTTTCCACCCGCTCGTAGGTGGTGAAGCGGAAGTCGCAGTGCAGGCACTCCCGGCGCCGGCGCACGCTGCGGCCCGAATCGGCCGAGCGCGATTCCAGAACGCGGCTGTCGGTGTGCTGACAAGAGGGGCACTGCATGCCCGATCAACCGCCACATGGGATGTTCAAGTTTAGACAGAAGTCAAGCGATTGAGAAGCCCCCCCAGCGCTTGGTTTTGATGGGCCGGCGATCGGAATTCGGCGCCAGATCATGAGACTGGGCATGCCACAAAAAAACCCCGCCGAAGCGGGGTTGGGGAACGATCCGCGGACGCTGGGCCAGCGGCCAAGGCTCACTTGCCGATCTTCGGGGGATCGCGGAAGGCGATGGCGAAGAACAGGGTGGAAATGGCCAGGGCCAGGATCAGGATGTAAGCAAAGCTCTCCATGGGGTCTCCTCTGGATCAGCTGAGGGTGGTGCCGGCGGGGGGCACGTAGCCCTCCGGCAGACGGCGGGTGGAACGGTCGCCCAGTTTCTGGAACAGACCGAACTCCACCTGTTCGCCCAGATCGGGGTCGATGCCGGCAAACACATCGCGGTAGAGGGTGCGGGCACCGTGCCAGATGTGGCCAAAGAAGAACAGGAGCGCGAAACAGGCGTGGCCGAAGGTGAACCAGCCGCGGGGTGAGCTGCGGAAGGTGCCGTCGGAGTGGTAGGTATCGCGATCGAATTCGAAGGCTTCACCCAGCTGGGCCTTGCGGGCCAGGCGCTTCACATCGGCCGGATCGGTGAAGGTCTGGCCGTTGAGAGCACCGCCATACACGGTGGCCGTGACGCCGGTCTGCTCGAAGGAGTACTTCGCTTCAGCGCGGCGGAAGGGGATGTCGGCACGCACGATGCCCTGGCTGTCTTCGAGCACCACGGGGAAGTTCTCGAAGAAGTTGGGCAGGCGGCGCACCTGCAGGTCACGGCCATCCTTGTCGGCGAAGGTGATGTGGCCGAGCCAGCTGGTGGGCAGGCCGTCGCCGTTCACCATCGGACCCACGCGGAACAGACCGCCCTTGGCGGGGCTGTTGCCGACGTAGTCGTAGAAGGCGAGCTTCTCAGGAATCGAGGCGTAGGCCTGTTCCTTGGTGGCGCCGTTGTCGAGGGCCGTCTGCACGCGGCGGTTGATTTCTGTTTTGAAATAGCCCTGGTCCCACTGGTAGCGGGTGGGGCCAAACAGTTCAATCGGCGTCGCCGCAGCGCCGTACCACATCGTGCCGGCCACGATGAAGGCCGCAAAGAACACCGCTGCGATGGCGCTGGAGAGCACCGTTTCGATGTTGCCCATGCGCAGGGCCTTGTAGAGGCGCTCCGGCGGGCGGGTGGTGATGTGGAAGATGCCAGCGATGATGCCGACGATGCCTGCGGCGATGTGGTGGGCCACGATGCCACCCGGGTTGAAGGGGTTGAACCCCTCAGGTCCCCAGGCCGGTTGCACCGGCTCCAGGTGGCCCGTGATGCCGTAGGGGTCTGAGACCCACATGCCGGGGCCGAACACGCCGGTGAGGTGGAAGGCGCCGAAACCGAAGCAACCCAGACCGGCCAGCAGCAGGTGGATGCCGAAGATCTTGGGCAGATCAAGGGCCGGCTCCCCGGTGCGGGGGTCCTGCCAGATCTCGAGGTCCCAGTAGGTCCAGTGCCAGATGGCGGCCAGGAAGAGCAGGCCGCTGAAAATGATGTGGGCCGCTGCCACACCTTCGAAGCTCCAGAAGCCGGGGTCAACGCCGGTTTCACCGGTGATGCTCCAGCCGCCCCAGCTGCCGGTCACACCCAGGCGGGCCATGAAGGGCATCACAAACATGCCCTGGCGCCACATGGGGTTGAGCACCGGGTCGGAGGGATCGAAGATGGCCAGCTCATAGAGCGCCATGGAGCCGGCCCAGCCAGCTACCAGTGCGGTGTGCATGAGGTGCACGGCCAGAAGACGGCCCGGGTCGTTGATCACGACCGTGTGCACCCGATACCAGGGCAATCCCATGGGGGTTAGGTCCGGGGAAACAACCAGCCTTCCGCCCCGGGGGAACCGGTGACGGAGGGCAGCACGATCAGCCCTTCCCGGCCGGAGCCGGCAAACACTGAATCCGTGCTGGCGATGGTAAGGGGTTTGGCGGGCCCACCGATTCGATCCGACGCCAGCTGAAACGTGCCGTGATGGGGGCGGCCACAATGGGCCCAGTGCAGGAGCCGCCATGCCCGTGATTCGATTCGTGCGCGAAGGCCGCGATGTGGAGTGCTACCCGGGGGAAAACCTGCGGGAGGTGGCCCTGCGCGAGGGCATTGAGCTGTATGGCCTCAAGGGGATGCTGGGCAACTGCGGCGGCTGCGGCCAGTGCATCACCTGTTTTGTGGACGTGGTGGGCGAAAGCAGCCCCGGCAGCCTCAGCGGCCGCACGGCCGTGGAGGAGCAGAAGCTGCGGCGGCGGCCCCAGAGCTGGCGGCTGGCCTGCCAAAGCCTGGTGCAGGAATCGTTGCTGGTGCTCACCAAGCCCCAAGCGGGCCTTGGGGATGCGGAGGCCAAGATTGCGGCCGCCAAGGCCAACCCCCTGCCCCCCGGGCCCACCGCCTGGCCGGCGGCGGAGCAAGCGACCGATGGCGAAGCGGCCGAGGGCACCGACGCCACGGCGGCCGCCGCGGAAACCGCTACGAGCGATGAAGAGGCCTGAGCGGGCCGGCACAGCGGTGATACGGTCACCGGGCTGAACCCCGATTCCGCTGAACTCCGATTCCATGGAAACCAACGACCTCGGCTTCGTCGCCAGCCTGATGTTCGTGCTGGTGCCGACGGTGTTCCTGCTGGTGCTTTACATCCAGACCAGCAGCCGCCAGAGCTGAGGGCCGTTGGGGCTTGGGCCCCACAAGCCCACCCAACAAGCCGCTGTCCCGGCCCTGCATGGCGCAGGGCCGGGTTTTTTGTGGGCGCTCAGCGGCGACCCTCCGGTTCGCGCACCAGCAGCACCGGAGCCGGGGCATGCACCCGGATGTAATCGCTCACCGAAGAGCCCAGCAGCCGGTCGATGTCCACCAGGCTGCGCGCCACCAGGGGTCGGCGGTCCTGGGAGGCAATCACCAGCAGGTCGGCCTTGTGCTGCTCGGCCGCTTGGCACACCCCGCGGCCGATGTCGCCGGTGGCATGGATCGGCTTGAGCTCCACACCAAGGGCGCGGGCCCGTTGCACGGCCTTGTCGAGCACCTCATCGGCGGGGGTTTTGCCGCCGCGGGAGGGGGTGATGTCCTGGCGGCTGATGTGGATGCCGGTGAGGCTGCCGCCGGGGATGTCGCGCACCAGTTCACAGGCCAGCTTGAGGGCGTCATCGCCCACGCCGGTGCCATCCACCGCCACCATCACGCGGTTGATGTGGCGCACGTAGAGGTCGTCGCGCACCAGCAGCATCGGCCGCGTCGAGAGCTGAAACACGTATTGGCTGGCGCTGTTGCTGAGGATCGACTGCAGCCGCCCCAGGCCCCGCGAGCCCATCACGATCAGATCGGCATCGAGCTCATCGGCCACCTTGAGCACGGTTTGCTTGGTGTCGCCCTGGCGAATGATGGTGTTCACCTCCGCGGGGTTGAGCCCGAGGCGCTGCACCGCATCGGCCACGATGCCCGCCGCCTTCTGAGAATGCTCGGTGTAGCTCTCACCGGCCTGCTCCGCCACCACGTGCAGCAGGTTGAGGCGGGCCTGCCGAACGGCGGGGATGTCGCGCAGCATGCGCACCATGTCCTCCACGTGGCCCTTGCCGGAATCGGCGATCAGAAGGTTGCGGAACACAGCCGTTGCAACGCGCTCCGGCAGCCTATGGCGAACCCATGGGGGCAGAGCCCTCCGCCACGCACTCCGCAATGCAGAGCCCGAAGGAGCCCCAATCCAGCACCCCCTGGCGGCTGCAGCGCCGGGTGCTGCCCCAACACACCGACCACGCCGGCGTGATGTGGCACGGCACCTATCTGGCCTGGCTGGAGGAGGCCAGGGTGGAGGCGCTGGCGGCGGCCGGCCTGGCCTACGCCGACCTCTCCGCCGCAGGCTATGAACTGCCGGTGGTGAGCCTGGCGCTCGACTACCGCCAGGCGCTGCTGCACGGAGAATCCATCCAGCTGGAGAGCTGGGTGCTGCCGCGCCGCGGGCTGAAGCTGCCCTGGCTCAGCCGGTTTGTGAAACCCGATGGCCGCGTGGCGGCCGAGGCCCGGGTGGAGCTGGTGTTGGTGAAATTTGATGGCGGAGGCGGTGGGGCTGGCAGCGAGCGGCGCCTGCTGCGCCAGTGGCCGGAGGCGCTGGCGGCGGCGGTGGAGCGGCTGCAGCGGGGCCCGGCCTGAACACCCACCCGCGGCTACAGTACAGATGTACTGATTCACGGGTGATGGCATGGGGGAGTTGCTGCAGGCGCCGTTTGCGGCGGCGGCGGTGCGCCCCAGGGCGCGGCGGGGAGAAAAGCAAGCCAGCCGCCAGCCCCAGGCATGGCGGGAGCGCCGGGGCTGGGCAACGGAGCAGGAGCGGCTGTGGACCCTGATCTGGGCGGAATGCCCCGGCATCGGCTGGCGGCGGTTGCAGCGGCTGAAGCACCTGTTCGGGAGCCTGGCGGTGGCCTGGCAGGCCGACGACAGCCAGCTGAGCCATGCCCTCACGGGCTCCACGGCGCTGAAGGCCGCGGAGCTGGATTGGCTCACGGCCTACCGCCAACGGCTTGGGCCTGAGCCCATCGGCGATCCGATCACCCCCTTTGGCAGGCGGCGGCTGCAGCGCCAGCGCTGCCTGCTCCTGGGGGATGCGAGCCTGCCGGAGTCGTTGGATCGGTTGGAGCGCCCACCGCTGCAGCTGTTCTGGCAAGGGCAAGGCCAGCTCTGGCCACACCTGCGCGAAGGCCAAGCGGTGGCGGTGGTGGGCACTCGCCGCCCCTCGCGCCACGGCGAAGCCATGGCCCGGGCCGTGGGGGCCGCCCTGGCGGAGGCGGGCTGGCCGGTGGTAAGCGGCCTGGCGGAGGGCATTGACGCGGCGGCCCACCGCGGCTGCCTGGAGGCCCAGGGGCGGCCGGTGGGGGTGTTGGGCACACCCTTGGAGCGGGTGTACCCGCGCCATCACACGGCTTTGCAGGCGGAGGTGGGGCGCCAAGGGTTGCTGGTGAGTGAGTGGGCCCCTGGCACGCCGGTGCGGGCCGGCCATTTCGCCCAGCGCAACCGGCTGCAGGTAGCCCTGGCCCAGGCGGTGGTGCTGGTGGAATGCCCCCAGCGCAGCGGCGCCCTGCAATCGGCTCAGTTGGCGTGGGATGCGGGGCTGCCCCTGTGGGTGGTGCCCGGCGACGCCTCCCGGGTGAGCAGCGGTGGCAGCAACCGCTGGCTGGCCCAAGGGGCCTCCGTGTTGCTGGATCCGGCCCAACTGATCGACAGCATCGGGCCCGGCCCCTTGGCCAAGCGCCACGGGATGGGCACCCATGGTGCCGGCAGCCGGCCAGCCACTGGCCTGGCGCACCGGGAGGCGGCCCTGCTGGCGGCCCTGGGGGCCGGCGCCTGCCTGGATCACCTCTGTGAACGGCTGCGCCAACCGCCAGCCCAGCTGAGTGAACGGCTGCTGCGCCTCGAGCTGGCGGGGCTGGTGCGGGGGGAGCCGGGCCTGTGGTGGCGGCCCAGCAACCCAGGGCTCTGACTACGCTGAGGCCATGGCGGCTCCGGCCCACAGCACAGGCACCCGGGCGGGCCGACACGCCATCCGCGGCCACGATCTGCTGCAGTGGCGCCGCCAACAGCTGAGCCGGGGCGGCCAGGCCGCAGGCCTCGATTGGCTGCTGGATCTCGAGGGTGGCATGGGCTGGCAGCAGCTGCAGCAACTGCGGCTCCACCCGGAGACCCTGCTGCATCTGCAGGTGCCGCTAGAGCGGCTCGAAGCCCTCTGGCAGCGCCATTGCAACGGCCAGGAGCCCCTGCAATACCTGGTGGGGCAATGCCCCTGGCGCGACCTCACCTTGCAGGTGGCCCCGGGCGTGCTGATCCCGCGCCAGGAAACCGAACTGCTCGTGGATCTGGCCCTGGCCATCTGGGCAGGGGCCGGCAGCCCCGATGGCCCACGCCGCTGGGCCGACCTGGGCACCGGCTCCGGCTGCCTGGCCTTGGCCCTGGCCTTGGCCTGGCCCCAAAGCCAGGGCCATGCCATCGACCGCTCCACGGAGGCGCTGCGCCAGGCCGCCGCAAACCTGAACAGCCAGGGCCTCGAGCACCGCGTGCAGCTGCTGGAGGGGGAGTGGTGGATGCCGCTGCAGCCGCACTGGGGTGCGCTGGATCTGGTGGTGTCCAATCCCCCCTACATCCCGCGATGGGTGTGGCAGGGGCTCGAACCGGTGGTGCGCGACCACGAGCCCGCGCTGGCGTTGGTGGGGGGCGACGACGGCCTGGAGGCGTTGCGGGCGATCGCCAGCGAGGCGGCTCTGGCCCTCGCACCAGGGGGCTGGCTGCTGCTGGAGCACCACCACGACCAGAGCGCCGCCGTGCTCGAGTTGCTTCGCGCCGGGGGCCTGGTGGAGGTGACACCCCATCCCGATCTGGAGGGCCAGTGGCGCTTCGCCTCGGCCCGCAGGGCACCGGAGCGGCCATGAGCCCCCTCTGCAGCGCCAGTGAACTGGCCGCCCGGCTACGGGGAGGCGAGGCCGTGCTGTTCCCCACCGACACCCTGCCCGCCCTGGCGACCACCCCGGGCGCCGCCCAGCAGCTGTGGGCACTCAAGCAACGGCCGGCCCACAAGGCGGTGATCCTGATGGGCGCACGGGCGGACGATCTCTGGCCCTGCCTAGGGCAGCCGGTGGAGCCGGCCTGGCGGGCCTTGGCCGATCGCCACTGGCCCGGGGCACTCACGCTGGTGCTGCCGGCCCGGGGGATCCTGGTGGAGCAACTCAACCCCGGCGACGCCAGCCTGGGGCTGCGGGTTCCGGCGTGCCCGCAGGCACTGGAGCTGCTGCGCTGCAGCGGACCCCTGGCCACCACCAGCGCCAACCGCTCCGGTGAGCCCGCCTGCACCACCGCAGAGGAGGCCTGCGCCGCCTTCCCCGGCGTGGCGCAGCTTGAGCCCGTGCCGTGGCCCACGCCATCGGGGCAAGCGAGCACCGTGCTGGCCTGGAGCGATGCGGGCAGCTGGCGGCTGCTGCGGGCCGGCGCCGTGCCACCACCGGATGGAGCAGGGGTGCCGCTGTGATTGTGTTGGTGGTGCTGCTCACCCTGCTGCTCAGCCTCCATGCCTGGCTGCTGGAGCCGCTGGTGCAGGGGATCACCGCGGCGCTGGAGCTGCCTGTGTTGCCCTGGCTGGCCCTGGGGATCGGGGCCTGGGTGTTGGCGGGAAACCAACGGCCATAAAAAAACCCCCGGCCGAGGCCGGGGGTGATGGTCGTCCCTCAAGGGGCAGTGGGGCTGAGGCCGAAGCGGATCAGCCGAACTTGCCGGAGGTGGAGGCGATCAGGAAGGCGGCGTAGGTCACGAAGTAGCCCACGGTGAAGTGAGCCAGACCCACAACGCGTGCCTGAACAATCGAGAGCGCCACGGGCTTGTCACGCCAGCCCACCAGGTTGGCGAGCGGGGTGCGCTGGTGTGCCCAGACGATGGTCTCGATCAGTTCCTGCCAGTAACCGCGCCAGGAGATCAGGAACATGAAGCCGGTGGCCCAGATCAGGTGACCGAACAGGAACATCCAAGCCCAGAC
>Ga0310094_100041_pt1 | contig 13832 bp, 9 predicted proteins | sample LakMicMDCLOrngC5_FD_194438 | JGI IMG/M metagenome (GOLD analysis project Ga0310094, IMG submission 194438) | Enriched freshwater cyanobacterial communities from Lake Michigan, Michigan, United States - MI23.DCL.Orng.C5 | ecosystem: Environmental > Aquatic > Freshwater > Lake | place: USA: Michigan... | reverse complement strand
TGGCCTTCCTGCAGCCCGGCGACCAACTGGCCACCGACCGTCTTTGCAGTGAGGGGGTCTGCGTGGAAGCCCTCACGCCCCTGCTGTTTCGCAGGGATGTCCAAGCCCAGCCCTCCGGCGGCTTAGATCCGGTCAATGAGTGGACCCTGCAATTGCTGCGCATCCGCCACCTCAACAAAGCCGAGCAACGCCTCCATGCCCTGTTGGGTCTGCTGGTGCGTCGTCTTGGCAAGCGCTGTGGCCCCTGGTGCGACCTGCCGTTTCGCTTGAGCCATGGGCGCATTGCCGAACTGATCGGCACCACCCGCGTCACCACCACGCGCCTGATCTCGAGAATCCGCCAGGAGAACTTGCTGGAGGCTCCAGCCCAGCAAGCCCTGCTGCGCCTGGCTCCATCGCTCGTGGAGTCCGCACCCTTGGCCACCACCTAGGGGCCATAACCGTGACGCAGAGTTCGATCAGCTTCGAAAACGTTTGGCACCGTTACCCCGCAAACCGAGCTGGGGCGTGGACCGTGGCGGGCCTGGATCTGGCCATGGCCCCTGGGGAGCTACTCGGCCTGCTTGGCCCCTCCGGCTCTGGCAAAACCACCTTGCTGCGACTGATTGCCGGCTTTGAGCGCCCCAGCCGCGGTCGCATCGTGATCCATGGCCGCGAGGTTGCCGGCCCTCGCCATTGGCTGCCGGCTGAGCGCCGAGGGGTGGGGATGGTGTTTCAGGACTACGCCCTGTTTCCCCATCTCAATGCCTGGAGAAACGCCTGCTTTGGCCTGAAACGGGGGCAGGCCTCCGATCGGGTGCGGTGGCTGCTCGAATTGCTCGGCCTTGCCGGCATGGACGAGCGCTACCCCCACCAACTCTCGGGGGGCCAACGCCAACGGCTGGCCCTGGTGCGGGCCCTCGCTCCCGAACCAGCCGTGCTGCTGTTGGATGAACCCTTCTCCAATTTGGACGTGGAGGTGCGCCTAAGGCTGCGGCGGGAGCTGCCCGACCTGCTCAAACGCTGCAACACCAGCGGCATCCTGGTCACCCACGACCCGGAGGAAGCCCTCGCCATTTGCCATCGCGTGGCGGTGCTGGAGGGCGGCAGGCTGCACCAGTGCGATACCCCCCAGGCCTTGGTGGAGCGCCCAGCCAGTGCCTTCGTGAGCCGGTTTGTCCTCCAGGCCAACCGGCTACCAGCCACCCGCCAAGGCGCCCAGCTGCTCACGCCCTTCGGGATGCTGCAAGCCGCACCCCAGCCCAGTGGAACACCATCGCTGGGAGCAGGCGCCACAGGAACCCAAGACGCGCCAGCCATGCAGGACGCCCCAGTCATGCAAGAGGCCATGGTGATGAGCGATGCGATCCACCTCGATGCCGATCCCTGCGGCAATGCCCGGGTGGTGGGCCGGGAGTTTTTGGGCCAGGGATGGCTCCTCCAAGTGGAGAGCCAGGGCCAGGAACTGCGGGTGAGGGTTCCCCTGTCCAGCCCCCTGGGCATCGACCAACGCTGTACGGCGAGCCTGGTGCCTGGTGCCCTCGCGCAGGTGTTTCCGGATGGACGCGCCTTCCAAGCGGTCTAGGACAAGCGCCCTAATCAGTGGGGCTCCGATCCCCGTTCTCCAGGCTGGGAACCACCGCCAAGGCGGCGACCAACCCCAACCCCATGATCACCACAGCTGGCACCAGGGCAGCCCCTACCCGTTCATCGCTGGCGTACTGGTAGACCCGCACCGCCAGGGTGTCGTAGTCGAAGGGCCGCAGCGCAAAGGTGAGGGGCAATTCCTTCACGGTGTCGACAAAGACCAGCAGGGCTGCCACCAACAGTGGCCCGCGCAGCAGCGGCAGGTGGATGCGCCGCAGCACCTCAAACCAGGGGCTACCGAGGCTGGCTGCCGATTCATCCACGCTGGGGGGAATGCGCTCCAAGGCAGCATCCAAGCCCCCCTTGGCCACCGCCAGGAAACGATCCCCGTAGCCCCACACCAGCAGGGCCAGGGGCGCCAATCCCAGGCCACCGCCCAAAAGCAAAAAGGCCAAGGCCAGAACGGTGCCTGGAATCGCATAGCCCATGCCCGCCCCAAAGCTGATGGCCCTGAGCCAGGGGTTCGGAAGCCAGCGCTTGGCCACCGCCAACACCAGGGCCGCCGCCACGGTGATCGCCGTGGCGGCCAAGGCCAGGGCAAACGTGTGGAGCGACAAGCTCACCAAGTCCTCGGTGGATTCCAACGGGAGTTGGCCCCAACTGATGCCAACCCACAGCAGGGGGAAGCCCAAGCTGGCCAGGGGGGGAAGCAGGGCGCAGAACTGGGCCAGGCCCTGGCGCCAGCCCTCCAGGGGCCAGCGGCTGGCTGGGGCACTCTCCTGGCCGGCGCTCCACAGGCGACTGCGGCGGCGAAAACCACGCTCCGCCACCACCAGGCCCACCACGATCACCATGGTGACCAGGGCCAAGCCAATCGCTCCTTCGATGTCGCCGTCTCCCTGCCAACGGTCGAGGATGCCCGCCGAGAGGGTGGGGACGCCGAGGAGCTGAACGGCGCCAAACTCATTCACCACTTCCATGCCGGCCAGGGCCACGCCCGCCCCAATCGCTGGCACCGCCATCGGCAAGGCCACCCGCCAAAAACACCCCCAGGGCCCAACCCCCAAGGAACGGGAGGCGTCCTGCAGCCGAGCGCCGCTGAGGCCAAAACACTCCGTACTCAGCAAAAACACATAGCTGTAGGTGGACAAGCTCAGCACCAGCACGGCCCAGGCCAGGCCATGGACCCGCCAGCCCACCCGGCTGCCCAAATCCACCAAGGTGGCGGCCAGCAAGTAACTCGGAATCGCCAAAGGCAAGAGCTGGGCAATCTGCAACCAGCGGCGACCTGGAAAGTGGCAGCGGGCCGTCAGCCAGCCATTGGCCGTACCCAGGCAAGCCCCCAACACCCCAACGCCAACCAGCAGCAGCAGGGTGTTCTGGATCTGTTCACCGCCACTGGGGCCAAGGGCCAGCAAGCCAGCCCAGCCACTGCGGCTCGCCACCAACAGCAACGCCCCCAGCGGTAGAAGGGCCAACAGGCTGACCAGCAACACCCCAACGCCCAGAAAGGAACGCTGGGATGCCAGGGTGCGGCGCAACATGGGGTCTTACTTCCAGCCGCTGACGTCCATCAGCTTGATGGCAGCCGAGTTTTTGGCCCCCAATTGCTGGGCCGAAACCCCATCACCCTTGAAGGGGCCAAAGCGTTTGAGGGTGGCGTTATCGCCATAGCCCTTCAGGGGATATTCGTTGTTGGCTTCGGCATAACCGCGACCTCCCGTTGGGGACGCCAGAAATTCAATCAATTTCAGGGCTGCCTCAGGGTTCTTGGCGTAGCGGGTCACACCGGCACCGGTGATGTTGACGTGGGCGGGCTTGGGGAAGATCACCTTGAGCTGGCTGGCCAGGGCGCGATCGGCAGCACCGCTTTCCCCGTTGAGCATCCGAGCTACGTAGTAGGTGTTCACCAGGCCCACACCACATTGGCCCTTGCCAATGGCACGAATCAATGGAGTGTCCGAGGTGAAATAGGGCTGGGTGACATTGGCTGTCATCCCTTGCACCCACTTGGTGGTCAAGCCAGTACCCCGCAGTATCAATTGATCGGCGACTAGGGATTGGTTATACACACTCTTGCGATCCCGCAGGCAGAGTTTGCCTTTCAGCTGGGGATTCGCGAGATCGGCATAGGTGGTGATCTTGGCAGGATTCACCAGCTTGGGATTCACCACCACCACCCGGAGCCTGCGGGTTAGGCCATACCAGCGGCCCTTGGGGTCCCGTAAATCCAGGGGCACATCGCGCAGCAACTGGAACGAGCGGGTGCGCTGGAACAGACCCAGGTCGGCGGCCCGATCCAGGCGGGCCGCATCCACCAGCACCAACACATCAGCGGGCGACTTGTCTCCCTCGCTGCGCAGGCGCTCAATCAGGGCATCATCTTTTGCCTCCAGCAGCTTCACCTTGATGCCGGTTTTAGCGGTGAACTGCTTGTAGAGCTGTTGATCGCTGTTGTAGTGCCGGCCTGAATAGACGCCAACCTCGTTGGCGACCGATGGCAATCCCAAAGGGAGGGCCAGCAAGCCCAAGGCAGCGAGGGTTTTGGGTAAGAGATTCAAGGCTTGGAACAAACGGCGAAAAGCCATGGCTGAGGCAGGCACCAAATCATTGGGGTAAACGCTAGAGACCCTCCCTTTGCCTCCCTTTCCCAAATGAACGATTCCCAAGTGCCATTTGATACCGAGCCTGGAGGCACCCCGCCGCCGCCGCCTTAGCCATCGCAGCGGGTGCGCTAGGCATTCGCATGGGCACTGCGCCGCCACAGGCGCCAAATCTTTTCAAGCTCTAGGTACACAAAGAAGACCGCGCTGACTCCCACGCAAACCAACAGTTCGTTGAGGGTTAAGGGGGTGGTGCCAAAAAACTTGGCCAGCCAGGGCACATACAGCAGCAGCATCTGCAGGCCCGAGGTGAGCACCACGGCCCAGATCAACCAAGGGTTGGAGAAGGGGGCCATCTGAATCAGGGGGCGGTCACTGCGGGCCGAGAGGGCGTGGCCCATCTGGGCCAGGCACAGGGTGGTGAACACCATGGTTTGCCAGGGCAAGCCAGCCCGGGCAGCCCACACCATCAGGGTGATCACGATCACGGCAAACACCACCCCGATACGCAGGATGTAGCTGCCGATGCCCCGGGCAAAGATCGACTCACCGGGGGCTGCAGGGGGCCGCTGCATCAGGCCCTTTTCCCCAGGCTCCAGGGCCAGGGCCAGGGCCGGGACCCCATCGGTGACGAGGTTCATCCAGAGGATTTGCAGGGGGGAGAGGGGCACCCCCACCAGACCCAGCAACGGTGCCGCGGCAACGGTGATCAACTCACCCACATTGCTACCGAGGATGTATTTCACGAAGCGGCGGATATTGGCGTACACCAAGCGGCCCTGCTCAACCGCCTTGACGATGGTGGCGAAGTTGTCGTCGAGCAGCACCATGTCGGCAGCTTCCTTGCTCACCTCGGTGCCGGTGATCCCCATGGCAACCCCGATGTGGGCCTGCTTCAGGGCCGGTGCATCGTTGACCCCATCGCCTGTCATGGCCACCACTTGGCCATTGGCTTGGAGGGCTTTCACGATCCTGAGCTTCTGCTCGGGTGGGACCCGGGCATAGATGCTGCAGCGGGCCACCACCTCCCTGAGCCCCGCATCGTCCAAGGCCTCGAGCTCACGGCCAAGCACCACCTCGCCGTTGGCGTCGGTGAGGCCAATGCCAGAGCCAATGGCCCGGGCCGTGAGCGGGTGATCGCCGGTGATCATCACCGGGCGAATCCCGGCCTGCCGGCAGGTGGCTACCGCTTGGGACACCTCGGGGCGAGCCGGATCCAGCTGGGCCATCAGGCCAAGCAGCACCTGGTCTTTGATCTCCTGGTCAGAGTCGTTGTGGTGGGGGGCGCAGGAAAAGGCGAGCACCCGAAGGCCCGCGGCAGCCCACTGCCGGGCTTGCTGAAGCCACCAGTCCCGCTGGGCTTCGGAGAGGGGCACAACCCCCGAACCATCGATCCAGCGGTTGCAGCCCTCGAGCACCACTTCCGGCGCCCCCTTGCTGAGCAACAAACGCTGGGAGCCTGTCGCGGCCTCACCGAGGGGAGCTTGCAGAGATCCATCGAGATCCTCAACCCAAACCGCCATCCACTGGCGCTCGGAACTGAAGGGGATCTCACCAACCCGGCGATAGCGGTTGCGCAGGCCGAAATCGTCGATGCCATCCTTGCCGGCAACCACCAGCAGGGCTCCTTCGGTGGGATCGCCCAGGATCTCCCAGGCCCCTTCACTATCTTTTTTCAGTTCGGCATCGCTACAGAGCACCCCTGCTTGCAGGAGCAGGGTGCGCAGGCCATGGGGCGCTCCCTCCGTGCCCCCAGGCGCGGGCACCAAAGATGAGCCGTTGAAGTCGCCAACGGGCTCGTAGCCCAAGCCCGTAACGGCAAAGTTTGAGGAACCGCAAAGCACGTTTTGCACCACCTGGCGGTTCTGGGTGAGGGTGCCGGTTTTGTCGGAGCAAATCACCGTGACCGAGCCCAGGCTCTCCACCGCCGGCAGCCTGCGGATGAGGGCGGCGTGTTGCACCATCCGCTGGGTGCCAATGGCGAGGGTGACCGTGATCACGGCCGGCAATCCTTCGGGAACGATGGCAACCGCCATCGACAGGGCCACTTCCAACAAATTCAGCAGGGGCTGACCCAGCCACCAGCCGAGCAGCACAACAACAGCTACCAGGGCCAGGGAGCTGCCCACCAACACCTTGGCCAAGCCATCCAAACGCTCCTGCAGGGGGGTGGATTCACCCCCGGCGGTGTTGATCAGTTCGGCGATCTGGCCCAGCTCGGTGGCCATGCCGGTGCTGGTGACCACGGCCACGGCCCGGCCCCGCACCACTTCGGTGCCCTGGAACAGGCAGTTCTTGCGTTCGAGCAAGGAGCAAGCCTCATCCAGCACAAGCGATGCCTGCTTAAAGACAGCCTCCGCTTCGCCCGTGAGGGCCGCCTCCCGCACCCCCAAATCGGCCACCTCCAGCAGCCGCGCATCGGCGGGCACCCGATCGCCAGCCTCGAGGCGCATCAAATCGCCAAGGACAAGCTCCTCACTGGACAGCCGTTGCCATTGACCATCGCGGCGAACCTGGACCATCGGCTGGGCCATGTTGCGCAGGGCCAGCAACGCTTGCTGAGCCTTGCTCTCCTGCAGATAACCCAGCAGGCCGTTCAAGCCCACGATCAACACAATCGCGATGGCGTCTTTGGGGAACTTCTGTTCCACAAAGGCAACCACCGCCGAAACGGCTGCCACTGCCAACAGCATCAGCAACATCACATTGCTGAACTGATCCCAAAGGATCTGCCAAGGGCTTCTTCCGGCCGCCAATTCCAGGCGGTTGGGGCCGTAGCGCGCCAACCGATCTGCAACCTGGGCGGTTGTTAACCCCTCAGGGCTGGCCTCGAGTTGCCGTAGGCACTCATCGCTCTGGAGGCTGTGCCAAGCGGGCGCTGCGGGACGAGCCAAAACGGGTAGGCAAGTTTGTACCCGAAAAGATAGGGGATAGCTCAAAAGATTGGGCTAGGAACCCCGCCCAACTCAGCTGCCCAACTCAGCTGCCAGGGAGCGAGCGCAGGGCCTCATTCGATCCCATCACCACCAACAACTCATCGGCCTGCAGTAGATGGGAGGCCTGGGGGTTGACCTGGAGTTGGCCCTTGGGACCAACCGCCAAAACACTCACCTTGTAGTGCTTGCGAAGGTTGAGTTCGCGCAGGGACTGACCCACAAAGGCCCCAGGCACCTTGATCTCCTCAATGCTGTTGCGGTCATCAAGGCGCAACTGCTCGAGCAGGTTGGGCCGCACCAGCTCCATGCCCAGCCGTTGTCCCTGCATCTTCGAGGGGAACACCACCCGATCGGCCCCCACCCGCTCCAGCATCTTGAGGTGCAGGTCACTGGTGGCCCGGGCAATCACTTGGCGGACCTTCGTGTCCTGGGCGTCCTTACAAATCAAGGTGGCGGTCATGCTGGCCTCAATCGGCTCGCTGATGGCCACCACCACCGTGGAGAGCTCCAGGACCCCCGCTGCGCGCAGGGCCTCCTCATCGGTGCAATCCACCACGCGGGCCTCAATTGCCGGCTCACCCTGACGCAGTTCATCGATGGCCCGCTGGCTGGAATCAATCGCCAACACATCGGCACCGGAGCGCAGCAACTCGGCGCACACCGAGGAACCAAATCGCCCCACCCCGATCACAGCAAAGCCGCCGAGATCCCCACCATCCCCCTGGCGCCGCTGCCACCACTGGTTCATCGGTTGCATTTCAGAAGCCATGGTTCAAATGGGTTTGAAAGTAGTGAAATTGAAATAAAAATAGTGAAATTGGAATGAAAGTAATGAGATTGAGAGGATAGAGATGGGCTCGCGTTACACGTAGATGTCTTCGCGGGGATAGCCCACCCGCGGCGTCGGGCGGCTGCCATAGAAGGCAGATAGCAGGAGCAGGATGCCCACCCGACCCACAAACATGCCCACCATCAGCACCAGTTGCCCCCACCGGTTGAGGTTGGCGGTGACCCCGAGGTCCAAGCCCACGGTGCCGAAGGCAGAGACGCAGGTGAACAGCTTCTCAATGAAGCTGTAGGCCTGGCGGCCCGGAATCCCACCCGCCGTGGGGCCGATCCCCAGCAACAGGGCCATCAGCACCACAAACAAGATCGAAGCCAAGGTGACCCCCACGGCCCGAAGCACCGTGCCATCCGGGATCTGGCGGCGATGCAACAGCACGTCTTGGCGCCCCTGCAGGGTGGAGCGGGTGGCCCCCATCAAGATGGCAAAGGTGGTGGTTTTGATTCCCCCACCGGTGCCGCCGGGGCTGGCGCCGATAAACATCAGCACGATCATCAGCAGCAAGCCCGCATCCGTGATCGCCGCGGCCGACAAGGGAATGGTGTTGAACCCTGCTGTGCGGGTTGAGATCGATTGGAACAGGCTGACCTGAAACTTCTGCCATGGGCTGTAGGCAGCCATCGAGCCCGAATCAAAGCCGAAGTGCTCGGTCACCAGCAATCCCAAGGTGCCCACCACGATCAACAACGCGGTGGTCCGGAGCACGAGGCGGGTGTGCAGGGTCAACCGCCGCCGCCGGAAACGGTTGGCGGCAATGTCGCTGGTAACGCGCCAGCCGATGCCGCCAATCACGATCATCGAAGCGATCACGCCACTGACGACGCTGTTGTCGCGATAGGCCTCGAGGTTCTTAGCCCAAAGGCCAAAGCCGGCATTGTTGTAGGCACTAATCACGTGGAACATCGAGGCCCAAAGCCGACGAGCCGGGTTCTCGATATCGGTGAAGCCAAAGACGTAGAGCACCACGGTGCCAAGGCCCATCACGCAGGTCGCCGTGAAAAAGATCCTGTTAAAGGTGGGGCCCATGCCGCCAACCCCAAACTCATCGAGGGAGCGCCCCTTGTCCAGCCGCCGCCGCAAGCCTGAGCGACCCTGCACAAATCCCTGCAGGAAGGTGGTTATCACCATCAAACCCAGACCACCCACCACGATCAACCCGGCCAGCACCATCTGACCCACCAGGGTCAGATCCTGGTCGACCACAATGATGGAGAGGCCCGTCACGGTGATGGCAGAGGTCACCGTGAACAGGGCCTGCCAGAGGCCAACGTCATCGCTGGAGCAGAGCGGTGAGGCCAGCACAAACGTGCCCACCACAATCACGAGCAAGCCCGTCACGATGGTGAACTGGGGCACGGTGAGCCGGTGGCGCCAGTGCTGCAGCAGCGCGTAGGGATTCAGGCCCGCTGGAGAATTCATTTCAGGATTCTGCTGCTTGAGCAGAGGGGGGCAAGGTCTGGAGACGCTGTCCGAGTAACAGCAAGCCAAGCACCGTGGTGACCATCACCATCAACACCAAAGCCGAATACTGCAAGGGCGAAATGACACCGGCTCCCAGGGCCGTTGAAGCAAACACCAGCCCCGGCACACCCCGGGGAATCAACCCGAACACCACCACCCAGCGATCCACGCCGGCGGCCTGATCCCGGCGGCTGATGCCCAAACCGCAGATCAGCTTGAGAACCACGGCAAGGGCAATCAACACCACCGCCATCTGCCAGGAGGCCAGCTGCTGGAGCGTGGAGAGCTCAATCCGCATGCCCACACCGATGAAATAGAGGGGGAGAAAGACATCGGATAGCAATCCCAAGGAGTTGCGCAGTTCCCGCGCCTCGGGGCTGGCTTCAGCCATGGGGGCCAACCGGCCCAACAGCACCCCACCCCAGAGGGCGCCCAACAGGCTGGTGAGCCCGGTGAACTCACCGAGCCAACTGCAAGCAATCAACAGCAAGATCACCCCCAGGGGATCGGTCTTGAAGGCGCCATGGCGGCGCACCCACCAACGGCTCAAGGGGAAGCTGGCCCCAGCCACAAGGACCCCCAGCACGAGGCCCGGGCCCGCTGCCGACTGGCCAACCCCGGTTGTCCCGACCCGGGAGCCCAGCACAAGGGCCAGGGTCAACAGGGCAATGGCGGGCAAATCGTCGAGCACCGACACCCCCACAAGCAACCGCCCCGAGGGCGTGTTGAGGGCATCCCGCTGGGCCAGCACCCGCAAGGTGACACCGGTGCCGGTGGCACTCAAGGCTGCGACGAACAGCAGGGTCGCAGAAGGCTCCAGGCCAAAGGCCTGCTGCAGGGGCCACCAGGCCAGCAGGGGCGTCAAGGCCGAGAGCAACACCGTGCGCAGCACCGCCGCGGGCCGGGATCCCAACAGCCCGCCGCGAACCTCCAGGCCCACCTGGAAGAACAAGGTGAGCACCCCCAGCTCCATCAGCCCAGAGAGGGGGCGAATCTGGGGGAAGGGCAACACCGTGTTGCCCAGCACAAAGCCAACCGCCAACTCCAACACGATCGCGGGCACGGCCCAGCGGGCAAGGCGGGTCGCGGTAAACCTGGCAAAGCCAACCCCCACCACCAACAGCAGCAGGGTCGTGAGCAAGGAATTGCCCATTAACCCGGCAGCATCACCCGATCAATCACATGCACCACGCCGTTGTCACAGACGATGTCGGCGGTCACCACCGTGGCGTTCTTCACCTCAAAGGGCTCGGAGCGGCGAATGGGCAAGGGTGCCCCTTCCAGACTGGACCATTCCGCTTGGGCTACCAGTTCGGCCTTGTCATAGGCACCGGAAAGCACGTGGTACTTGAGGATCCGCGCCAATTGGGGCGGATTGTCGACCAGGGTCTGCACCGTGCCGGGGGGTAAGGCGGCAAAGGCGTCGTCCACCGGGGCGAACACCGTGAAGGGCCCAGGGCTCTCCAGGGCACCGCGCAGACCGGCGGCATCCACGGCAGCAAGGAGGGTGCTGAACACCCCGGCGCCGGCGGCGGTTTCGAGAATCGTGGCCATGGTAGATCTCCTAGCGGTAGTCCTGGGTTTGGATGTCGCTCAAGCGTGCCTCAGGCCGCAGGAAGCGATCCATCTGGGCTTCAAAGAAGCGGCGGTTGGCCATCAGGTGCTCGGGGTCGGTGTCGTCGAGGGGATAGAGGAGGGCACAGCGCAGGGCCTGGATCACCGCCGAGGTCACGTTGTACATCGAGCGTTGGAAGGTGATCCCCAGCTGAATGAGCTGGTCTTCCTCGCCGCGGCGATGGTGCTTGTAGAGCTCCTGCAGATAGGGGGGCAGGAAATGCAGCATGTCCTGCATCAGCAAGGTGGGCGGGATGCCGGCTGAACCCACCGGGAACACATCGGCGTAGAGAATCCCGTAGTGGAAATCGGCCTGGTCGGCCGGCACCTGCTGGGCCTGGGCGTTGTAGCTCTTGGTGCCCCGAAAGGGTGAGGTGCGATAGAACACCGCCTCCACGTAGGGAAGGGCCGCCTCATAGAGCCAGGTGAAGCCCTCGCCCTTGGGAATGATCTCGATGCACTCCCCACCGATGAAGACATGGTGGTAAATCGGCCGGCCCGCCACGGCAAAAATGCCATTCACCAGAAAGTCCATCGCCTGGGGCACGCTAGTCATCTTGCCCTCGTCGTAGAGGTCACTCATCTCAAAGAACACCGGCGCCATCACCTCCCAAAAGAGGCCGAGGTTTGCCGTGTAGGAGAGCTGGCGCACCTGCTCGAGGAACATCTCCGGGAAGAGTTTGTAGAGCCCCAGCATCACCAGGTTGCCTTTGAAGTAGGCCTTGATGGCCCGATCGGCATTAGCCCGGTAGGCATCGCTGGCGATGTAGTCGTTGAAGCGCCCCCCCATGCCCTGGTGCCAGAACATGGCCTGCATGCAGGCCTCGGCGAACTCCATGTTCACCCGGTCGTGCCAGAGGTGGTGCAACAACTTGGGCATGGCCCGGGTTTCCCCCTTGGCCATGAACTCCAGCAGCTCCGGGTGGGCCTTCTCACCGCCCCGCCAGATCCGCAGCTTCGATTGATCGCCGGCGTAGCTGTTGGGGAGATCCAGGTACTCCTGGGAGATGAAGTACTTGAAGGCCGGCAGGGGGTTGAGGAACACCCGCTCGGCGATGTAGAGCAAATCGCGCCAATAGAAGTCCATCGGCACGGCATAGGCCTTGTAGATGCCGATGATTTGCTGGAGATTCTCCGGCGTATCCGGCAGCATCGATCCACCGGCCTCGAGCCGATGGATCACCTCGGCGTAGGCATGGGTTGAGGGCGGAATCAGGGCGGGGCGAACCCCGGCGACGGTGGCTGTCATGGCTTAGGGCGAATCAGGAGATCAGGGGGGCTGTAGCCGTGGCCAAAGCTGTTCGGATTGCCAAGCCAGCTGTTGTGCTCTCGCTCAATCCCGTGAGGGCCTGGGGCCAGACGCCCGCGATCAGCACCGCAGCGGCGAGCACCATGGCGGGCAAGCGCTCAGACCAGGTGGTGCTTGTCCAGTCGGCCCGGGCGTTGTCGAGGCGACCAAAACCCACCCGGTTGAACAGCCGCACCGCATAGACCGCCGTCAAACCGGAGGCCACCAAACAAACCAGGGTGGGCAGGGGGAAGGCGGTCCAGCTGCCTTCAAACACCAGCAATTCGGCCACAAAACCAGCCAGCCCTGGCACCCCGGCCGCCGCCATCAAACCCAGGAACATCAAGCCCAAGGTGAAGGGCAGGCCCCGCTGGGGGTTGAGCAAACCGGAAAGCTCGCTAATGGAACTGGTGCCCGTTTTGGCCTCAATCATTCCCACCACACTGAAGAGCAGGGCAATGATCAAGCCATGGGCGAGCATTTGGGCCACCACCCCCTGGAGGCTCAAGGGTGTGGCCGCCGCCAGGGCCAACACCAACATGCCCATGTGGCCCAGGGAGCTGTAGGCCACCAACCGGCGCATGTCGAGCTGGGCGATGGCGTTGAGGGCGCCGTAGATGGCACTGATCGCTCCAACCGCCGCAATCCAGGGCGACCAGGCGGCCCAGGTGTCGGGCAAAAGCTCGAGGCCAAAACGCAGCAGCCCGTAGGCCCCCAATTTGGACACGGCACCACTGAGCAGCATCGCCACCGGAGTGGGGGCCTGGCTGTAGGTGGCTGGCTGCCAGCCGTGCAAGGGCACGACCGGCAGCTTCAGGCCAAAGGCCAACAGCACCAGGGCCATCACCCAGCGCTGATTCTCTGGTGAAAGGGCGTGCTGGGCCAGGTCGGCGTAGGCAAAGCTCAAGGCTCCCTGCCCAGAGCCAGTGATAGAGCCAACACCAGCTCCTGGCTGGAGCCAAACAAAGGCCAACACCGCCGCCAGCAAGGTGAGGCCAGAGGCCGCCCCGTAGGTGAGGAAACGCACGGCCGCCCCGGCCCGCTTGGCCCCACCGAAGGAGGCCACCAACAGGGTGGTGGGGATCAAGATCAGCTCGTAGGCGAAGACAAACAGCAGGGCATTGCGGGCCAGAAAAGCCCCCACCAAGCCCAGATTTGTGGCCAACAGCAAGGAGAAATAGAAGCGCGGGCGCTCTTGGCTCGCCGGAGTCGCCATGACCGCCATGGCGGTGAGGGCTGACGCCAGCAGCACCAGGGGCAACGAGACCCCATCCAGGCCCAGATCCAAGGCCAGGCCGAGCTGGGGCAGCCAGCTCTGGGTGATCGCATAGGCCGAAAGGTCCTGCGCTCCCAGGGCCATCACCAGGCCAAGGGCCACTTGGGCCGCGGCCACGGCCAGGGCAACGGGGCGGGCCAGCTGGGGATTGAGCACGGGAATGGCCACCCCTGCCCCCAGGGGCAACAGCAGCACCAACAACAACATCAGGGAATCCATCAGCCCAATCCAGCGAGGGGAACAC
>Ga0310094_100032_pt1 | contig 15266 bp, 16 predicted proteins | sample LakMicMDCLOrngC5_FD_194438 | JGI IMG/M metagenome (GOLD analysis project Ga0310094, IMG submission 194438) | Enriched freshwater cyanobacterial communities from Lake Michigan, Michigan, United States - MI23.DCL.Orng.C5 | ecosystem: Environmental > Aquatic > Freshwater > Lake | place: USA... | reverse complement strand
GGGCGGGGTGCTCGAGCGCACCGCTGTGGGCGACCAATACGTGCACCAGGCCATGGAGCAGATGGGGGCGGGCCTGGGCGGGGAGCAATCGGGCCACATCCTCTCGGCCCGCCATGGCATGAGTGGCGATGGCCTACTCACGGCCCTGCAGGTGGCCACCTTGCTGCATCAGGGCGGCCAGAGCCTCGCCGATTGGATGGACAGCAGCTTCGAGCCCTATCCCCAAACCTTGGTCAATGTGACCGTGCCCGATCGCCAGAGGCGCCAGCAGTGGCAGCAGTGCGATCCCCTACGCCTGGCCGTCGAGCAGGCCGAGGCAGCCATGGCTGGGGAGGGCCGGGTGCTGGTGCGGGCGAGCGGAACCGAACCACTCCTGCGCGTGATGGTGGAGGCGGCTGAGCAGGGTTTGGTGGATCACTGGGCAGGCCATCTGGCGGGCCAAGCCGACCAACACCTCAACGCTGGCTGATTGCCGCTCAGAGTGAAGCCAGCTGGTCGCGGGCCAGCTCAAGGGCCCCGTTGCAGGCGTCACCCTGGGGGACGGCAAGCTGGGCGCCGGGGCAGGCTTGGCTGAGGGCTGCGGCAAAGGCATCTTCCAGGGCCACCAGGTGAGCAAGGGCCCCGCCCATCGGCCAGACCAGAGGTGCCGGCAGACGCAACTGATTGGCGATGGTGGCGGCCATGGCGGCCAGGGCCTGGGCTGAGCGTTCCACGATCGCTTGGCAGTCGGGATCCCCTGCCGCGGCCATTTCGGCCACCACTGGAGCGAGCTTGGCAAATCCCGCGGCGCCAAAACCTGGCTCCACCACCAAAGCCTTGAGGGCCTGGGTGCTGGCCAGCTCTGAGGCCTCCAGGCCAAGGGCCTGCCAAAGCTTGGGGCGCAGGGGGCCATCCGGCCGCCGACCATCAGCCATCTGCAGGCTGAGGGCCAGGCCGTCGCGGCCAATGTCCATGGCGGAGCCGGCCCCATCCAGCAGCCAGCCCCAGCCGGAGCAGCGGTGCTCCTGGCCGGCCCCATTGCGTCCCACGGCAATCGTGCCGGTGCCGCTAATCACCACAATGCCGCCCCTCCCACTTCCACTACCGCTCCCACTACCAGCGCCACCGCCCATGGCACCCCGCAGGGCTGTGCGCTCATCACCGGTGACGGCAACCCGATTTGGGGCCACACCCAGGGCCGCGGCGGCGATGGTTCGCCCCTCGGCCTGCAGGGGGCTGCCCGCTTCAATGCCGCTGGCTCCGATGCCAGCCGCTAGCAGTGTGAAGGCACCCACCCCAGGTTGACCATGCCCGTGGCTTGTGGCGTTCTCCAGGCTCTGGAGCAGGGCCGCGGCGAATCGCTCTGGCCCCTGGGGGGCCGCCAAGTGGCAAACGCCGGGCCCCTGCCCTTCGCCGACAACCTGGCCAGAGCTCGCCAAGGCCAAACGGCAGGTGGTGTGGGTTTGGCCGGCATCAAAGCCGGCGATTACCCCGGGGGCTGCTGCCTGCGGCTCAGCCACGGGGAGTGGGGGTTGGAGATGCGGCCGCGGCCAGGGTGGCGACGCAGAACCAACCGCTGAGTTGCACTTCAGGGCGGAAGAAGATCGTGTCGGTGAGGCCCTGCACCCCAAGGCCTGCGATCACTGCCAGGGCTGCCAGGGCGGGAAGGGCAAAGAAACCACCCTTGCCCCATTGGCGCAGTCCCGTGCGTACACAGCTGAGAACCAGACCCATGCCGGCGAGGAGCCCTGGGACGCCAGCTTCCACCGTCAGTTCCAGGGGAATGGAGTAGGCGCTGAGGGCGTTAAAGCGGGGTTGGGCAAACAGGGGGTAAATCTGGTTGAAGGCATCGTTGCCAGGGCCAATGCCCAGCCAGGGCCTCGCTTGGATCATGTCGAGCGCGGCCATCCAGACATTGATGCGGAAGTTGTTGGAGCTGTCCTGGCGGCCGGCCACCAGGCTCAGCACCCGCACCCGCAGGGGCTCCACCTGGGTCACCACCACCACCAACAACGCAGCGCCAACGGCCAGCAGCAGCAAGGGGAAAACCCGGCGCCAGAAGGGTGGCCATTGGCGGGTTTGACGGGCCGCCAGGAGCACCACGACCACGGCGGCTTCGGCCACCAGGCCCATCCAGGCCCCCCGGCTGTAGGTGAACACCACAGCCGCAATGCCCAGCACCAGGGCTGCGGCGGCAAAGGCTTTGCGGGCCAGTCCCTGCCAGCGCAGCAAGGCCACCAGGGCGAGCGGAATCGCCGGCAGCAGGAAGCCAGCCAGCAGGTTGGGGTTGTCGAGGGTTCCGTAGATGCGGATGGTGCCGTCGGCCACGGAATTGGGATCGGCCCAACGGGCCAGTTCGGTGGTGTCGCCAAACAGCTGGCGAATGCCCACCACGCTGGTGACCAGTTCGCCGGCCAGTAAGGCCGCCACGATCCGGTCCCACCAGATGGGGGCTGTGGCCAGTAGCTCGCGCATCAAGGCATAGACGCCCAGATAGCTCAAGAGCTTGACCAGGCCGTGCAGGGCCGCCGATGGCACGGGGGAAAACCCGGTTGCCAGCAGGGCAAGGGCCATGATCCCCAGAATCCAGCGGTTGATGCTGCCCACTTGGCCGGGGGGCGTGCGCAGGGCAAGAAGCACCCACAGCAGGCCGCAGGCCGCAATGAGCAGGCTGAAGCCACTGCGGGTGACCAGGGGCAGGCCAGCCATCAGGGCGCACAGCACAACTCCCGCAATCAGGGGCAGTTGCTTGCTGAGCAGGCCCCCAGGCGCTTGGGCCATCAGGCCCTGCCAGCGCAGGATCAAGGGAGGAGCAGGGGCGGCGGCGGGGCTGCTCAAGGGCAAAGCTCTGGACGTTCTGGCGGATTATCGGTCGCTTTGGGCCGTTGCTCCAGGGGGAGCTCAGGCCAGGTCCCAAGGGGTTGGTTATTGCGTGCGTAAAGCACCCGATACACCGGCAGGCCCTGCTGGAGCACTAGCCGTTCCCGTTCGGTGGCCACGGCCAAGGGATTGTCCAGGCGCCAGGGCCGCCGGTCCTCGGGGGGGCGCCGGAAGTAACCGCTGGCCTCGATCAGCAGCACCATCGGTTCAATCACCTCCAGCACATCGCTTTGGATGAACAGCTCCTGCTGCTCGGTCAAAGCGCCGGCGATGGCAAGCAGCAGGGCCGGTTGCAACACCCGCCGTTTGTGGTGCTTTTTCTTGAACCAGGGGTCGGGAAATTGGATCGAAACCCGCTCCAGCTGGCCTGGGTGCAGGGCCGCTAGCCACTGCTCGAGGCTCACATTGGCGTTGCAATAGAGGTAGTGGAGATTGCTTAAGTCCAGTGCCTGGCGGTCGGCTTCGGCGGCCTGCACCAGGGGCTGGCGGATTTCCACGCCGAGGTAATTGCGCCCTGGCTCCTGCTGGGCCAGCTCCAGCAAAAAGCCGCCGCGGGCGCTGCCGATGTCGAGGTGGATGGTCCGCCCCGGTTCTCCAAAGAGCTCGGCCGGTGGGGGTAAAGGCAGCGGCCGTTGGTGGACCCGACTGAGCGGGTTGACGTGCTGGCGCATCAGGCTGGATGGTCGCTCCCATGGGGCACCAGGAAGGCCCAGCTGGCGGTGTAGCCATGCAAATGGGTGCTGCCAGCGACGGGCCCGATTTCGCCATTGCAGAACGCTCCAGCAATGGGAACCTCGGCAAAGGCCTCCCGGCAGGCGCTCACGTCGCCATCGCGCTCGCCATAGAGCCCCTGGCCCCGGCCCAGGCAGGCAAACACCAGGGCTGCCAGGGGAGCGGGCTGCTGCAGGCGCTGACGCTCTAGGAGTTGGCGCAGTTCCTGGCGGGAGGTGGTGCCATCCCGCAATTGAAATTGCACCTGTTGGCCGGCGCGCATGCGCTCGGCCACGGCCACGGCCCCATTGCGGGGGTCGATGCCGATCAGGTTGCGCACCAAGAAGGCACTGCTGTTGCCGGTTTGGCTGGCTGCCAGGTTGAAGCTGCTGCGCCCGACGCCCAGGAAGAGGGAGTTTTTGGCCAGTTCCCGTTCATCGGCGCTGAGGCTGGTGAGGATCGACTGCAGGGCGGCCACCGGGCTGTGGCGCTTGCTGCCTTCGCTCACCTCCAGCACCACATTGCGCTGGGCTTGCTCCACTTCGAGCACCGGGCCGATGGGACGGCAACCCTGGGCCACCAAGGGATCCAGGCGCCAGCTGCCGCCAATTAGGCAGCCCACTGCCCCGGTTTTCACGCCACCAGTTGTCACCCCATCAGTTGTGACGTCACCCTGCGGGTCCGAGCCATGGCTAAACAGCAGGGAGCCGTGGGAGGCACTGTGCTGGCCGGCGATTCCCCCCAGCTTGGCTGCCTGGGGACAGGCGTAATCCAGGCCACTGATCAGGTCGTTGATGGCCGGGCAGCTGGGATCGATCAACAGCAGCATCGAGGGCATGGTTGCGAGCTCGTCCCCTGGGGCCTGGAGAAGGTCTTGCCAGGGTTCTGCGGGCCCATCGAGATCGGGAAGCTCGGCCGTGTCGATGGCAAAAGGGCGCAGCTCGGCCCCCGGGAGCCGCAGCAGGGTGACGCTCAGGGCCGGTGCATGCTCGAGTTCGTGGGGCTTGCCGGCGGTATCGGTGCCCACGACCCCGCCCCCCACACAGCCCAGCCAGTGCTTGGACTTCAGTTGGCTTTGCAGCAGGGGCAGTAGACGCTGCAGGTCGCTGGCGTAGCTGGCGGAGGCAAACACCAGGGCCAAATCGGCTGGGCCGCTCCCCTGCAACTGCTTGGCAACGGCGTCCACGGCCCCTTGCAGCGAGGGTTCCGTGGCAAGGGCAGTGCGGCACCAGGGGGCCTGGGCACTGGAGCCTTGCAGAAACGCCAACCAGCTCGGCAGGGGAAAGGCAGCCATGGTTTGACCCTATCTCCAGCCGGGGGCCGCGGATAATGGCGTCTTACCGAACCACCCCCGTGCCTGTCGCTGTGCCAGAAACGCTTTACCGCTCCCTGGTGTGGCTCGACTACCGCTTGGCGGTTGTGTTCAGCCTGGGCTTGCCCCTGGTGTTGTTGATCTGGGCCGCGGTGCGCCGGGAGGGCGCCTTGGTGCGCTTGATGCAGATCTATTGGAAGGTGGCCAGTCTGCTGCTGATCAGCACCCTGCTCCTCGCCAACCAGCGCCCGTTGGGTTTTGTGCTGGTTTTGGTTGGTCAACTCCTGTTGATCGGGGCGGTGTGGTTCTGGGTGGATCTCAACGAGGAGCTGGCGGATCTGCCCCCCTGGCGAGCGCTGCCCCTCACGGTTCGGATTTGGCGCTGGAGCTTGACCCTTTGGGCGTTGGCCGGCGCTTTGTTCAGCCTCACCAGCCTGGCTTGCTTGGGTAAGGCGGCGATGGCGGGTCCCCGCTGTGCCGTCTGGCTGCAGGCACCCCAGGGCCTCAATGACCAGGTGACTGGGCTGTTTGGCTTTGTGTTTGGGGCCAATTGGACCGCCACCATCGCCGGCTTTGTGGGCTACGTGGCCCTGGTGGCCTACGTGGTGGGGCTGCTGCAGTGGCTGTTGGTGCGCTTGCCCAAGCAGGGCAGGGTGGCGGGGGAGTTTTGATCAGCCCTGGAGAGCCCCTGTGTTGAGTCAGTCGTTGAGCCAGTTGGAAGCGATCAGTAGCCAGCGGCCGGATCGGGTGTTGCGGCTGGCAGGGCTTTTGGCTGGCGAGCCCTTCGAGCTGTTGATTTTCCGAGGGTTCTCCAGCAGCACCACCCATCCCACCACCTTTGATCCCGACCAATCAGCCCTGCCAGAGGGTGCCCTGATTCAAACGGCAGCGCTGCTGGCGGGCCCCCTCAACCCCGCCGCTGAGCAGGTGTTGGCAGGCCCATCCGATCCAGACGGGTTTTTAGAGCCTGCTGCCTGGCTCTAGCTGGGTTCTTGGCCTGATCAGGCTTCCAGCACGCCCACACAACGGCCACACAGGGTGGGGTGGTTGCTGTGGCTGCCGATGTCGCTCTCGTAGTGCCAGCAGCGCTCGCATTTCTCACCGGCCGCTTTGGCGATTTGCACGCCCACGCCCCCTTCTGTGGCTTCGGCCAAAACCGTGCCTTGGCTGGCTTCCATGGCCAGGCCAGAGACCAGCAGCCAATCGGCCAGGTTGTCGACCTCCGGGTGGCTGCTCCGCTCCAGCCATTGCAGGGCACCGAGCAGCTCAGGGCTGGTTTCGGGGCCGAGCTCCAGGTGCACCTGGGCCTCCAGGGAGGCGCCGAGATCCCCTTGGCTGCGGCACTGCTCGAGTTGGCGGTTGATCTGGGCCCGGAGCTCGAGCACCTGGGCCATGGGCGTCTCGAGATCGGCGGCGGCCCACTCCGCCGGGGCGGTGGGCCAGCCCCGCTCAAACACCGACTTTTCGGCCACCGGGTAGGGCAGGTTCTGCCAGATGTCTTCGGCCATGTGGCACAGCACCGGGGCAATCAGGCCGGCGAGCCGCTCCACCACCAGGGCCAGCACGGTTTGGCAGCTGCGCCGGCGGTAGGCATCGGCAGCGCTCACATAAAGGCGGTCTTTGGCAATGTCGAGGTAGACGTTGGAGAGGTCGACCACGCAGAAGTTTTGGAGGGCCTGGAAGAAGCGGTAGAACTCATAGCGCTCGAAATCGGCACCCACCGATGTGATCAGCGACGCCGTGCGCTGCAGCATCCATTGATCGAGCAGGGGCAGCTCGGCGTAGGGGATGGCATCGCCGCCTTCGGCCAGGGGTTTGGGGTTGAAGTCGTGCAGATTGCCCAGCAGGTAGCGGGCGGTGTTGCGCACCTTGCGGTAAACGTCGGAGAGCTGTTTGACGATCCCCGGTCCCAGGGGCACATCGGCGGAGTAGTCGACCGAGCTCACCCAGAGCCGCAACACATCGGCGCCGTAGGCGGGCTCCTGTTTTTCGTTCTTGCCGCCTTCCACCAGCACCGCTGGATCGACGACATTGCCCAGGGATTTGCTCATCTTGCGGCCCTTCTCATCGAGGGTGAAGCCGTGGGTGAGCACCCGCTTGTAGGGGGCGTGGCCGTTGACGGCCACCGAGGTGAGCAGGCTGGATTGGAACCAGCCCCGGTGTTGGTCGGAGCCCTCCAGGTAGAGATCGGCGGGGTACTGGAGCTCGGGCACCCGGGGCGTTTGGCCGCTGATGCCGCCCAGGACCCCGGCCCAAGACGAGCCGGAGTCGAACCACACGTCCATGGTGTCGGTGCCCTTGCGCCAGTGCTCGGCCTGGCTCGCATAGGCCTCCGGCAGGAGCCCGGCTTCATCCCGTTCCCACCAAACGTCGGCGCCGTGCTCGGCAATCAGGGCCTGGATGTGGCTGAGGGTGGCTTCGTTGAGCAGCACCTCGCCGGTTTGGCGGTGATAAAAGACCGGAATGGGCACGCCCCAGGTGCGTTGGCGGGAGATGCACCAGTCGCCCCGCTCGCCCACCATCGATTCGATCCGGTTGCGGCCGCTGGCGGGCAGCCACTCCACCTCGGCAATGGCTGCGAGGGCCTGGCTGCGGAAGCCCTCCACCGAGGCAAACCACTGCTCGGTGGCCCGGAAGATCGTGGGTTTTTTGGTGCGCCAGTCGTAGGGGTAGCGGTGCTCGTAGCGGTGTTCTGCCAGTAGGGCCCCGGCTGCTTTGAGGGCCTCGATGATGGTGGGGTTGGCGTCCTTGAGCACGTTGGTGCCGGCAAAGGGCCCGGCCTCTGCGGTGAGGTTGCCGGCCTCATCCACGGGACAGAGCACGGGCAGTCCGTACTTTTTACCGGTGTTGAAGTCGTCCACGCCGTGGCCGGGGGCGGTGTGCACCAGGCCCGTGCCGGTTTCGGTGGTGATGTAGTCGCCGCCCAGTACCACCGGGCCGGTGCGCTCCAGCAGGGGATGGCTGTAGAGGATCCCCTCCAGCTCAGCCCCTTTCACCCTGAGCAGGGGCTCCAGCTGCAGGCCCAGGTTGGTTTGCAGGCTCTCCACCAGATCGGTAGCCACCACCAGGTAGCGGTTGCTGGCAGCTTCAGGAGCATCTTCAGAGCGGGCCTGGCAGATGGCGTAGCTGAGGTTGGCGTTCACCGACACCGCCAGGTTGGCGGGCAGGGTCCAGGGGGTGGTGGTCCAGATGGCCACAGCCAGCTGGTCGCTGGTGAGCCCAACGGCAGCCAGCTTGCTGGCGAGGGCCTCGGGGAGCTGGTCCACCGCAAAGGCCACATACACGCTCGGTGAGGTGTGGCCATCGGGGTATTCGAGTTCGGCTTCGGCCAGGGCGGTGCGGGAGCTGGGACTCCAGTGCACCGGTTTCAGGCCCCGGTAGATGTGGCCGGCCAGCACCATCTGGCCAAACACGCCGATTTGGGCGGCTTCGTAGTCCTTGTGGAGGGTGAGGTAGGGCTGCTCCCAATCGGCCCAGATGCCCCAGCGCTGGAAGCCCTGCTTCTGGCCCTCCACCTGTTCGAGGGCGTAGGCGTGGGCTTTTTGGCGCAGGCTGATCGGGGTGAGGGCTTGCCGTTCGCTGCTGCCCAGCCCTTGCAGCACCTTCAGCTCAATCGGCAGGCCGTGGCAGTCCCAGCCGGGGATAAAGCGCGCTTTTTTGCCCTGCAGCAGGGCGGTTTTGTTGATGACGTCCTTGAGAATTTTGTTGAGCGCATGGCCCACGTGCAGGGCCCCATTGGCGTAGGGGGGGCCGTCGTGGAGGGTGAAGCTCTCGCCTGGGTTGTGCTGGCTGAGCCGCTCGTAGAGCTTGGTTTCGGCCCAAAAAGCCTGGAGCTCAGGCTCACGCACCTTGGCGTTGGCCCGCATGTTGAAAGGCGTTTGCAGCAGGTTCAGCGTGTCCTTGTAGTTGGCCGGAATGGAGGCGGAGCTTGCGGACACGTCGCCTGGGGCATCAAACGGGGATTATCTCGCCTGGTCGTCGTCTGCTGCTTGGATCAGGGCCTCCACCTCCACCAACGAGCTCACCACCACGGTGGGGGGCGCCTCAGGTCGGATCCAGCGCTTGGTGGTGGTTTTGGGTTGTCTTTGGGCTCCGACCCAACCGCCCAGGCCACGAGCGGCTGAGCCGACAAGGCTGGAGAGCTTGGCGGTGGTGGCGCCCAGTTGCTGGAGGCTGCTACACCAGCGCTCGATCGAGCCCAGCCGGGTTTGCTCGTCGCCCGTGAGCTGGCGCCAGCGGCCCTGGCCCACTTCCACGGCCAGGCGGCCCATGATTAGGCCTCCGCACAGGACAGCCAGCATGGGGGCGCCGGTGAGGCGATCACGGCTGCTGACGACCACCAGGCCCAGCAGCAGCATCACAGCTCCCCATGCGGAGTCTCGGGGGCGGCTCAGCTCGGTGGCGAGCAAGGGCAATAGCAGGATCGCCAGACCGACCAGTAGGGCGGCCAGGCCACCCAGGGTGGCAACCATGGTCTTGGACGTGGATGGCCCCATTCTGGCCAGGCCTGGGGTCTGGTCCTTAGAGTCGGGCCCTGCCCATCTGGCGGAATTGGTAGACGCGCTGGTTTTAGGTACCAGTGGCTTAGGTCGTGGGGGTTCAAGTCCCCCGGTGGGCATCCGCAGTTTCTTAAGTTGCACGGATTCAATGGGTCTAAGGACTCGTTTGGCGCGACTCTTTTAAGTGGCTGTATTAGGGGGTGGTTATGGCGCAGGTTCTGGAATGACACAGGCTCTGACAGGCATCGCAGCTCCTGCCGCAGGACCCTCTGCTGGGCTTGATCCGGCTGCCTTCGCCCCAGCCAGCGCTCCGTTGCCGCGCTCTGTTCCGAAGGAATTTCTTGATCCGCCAGACGCCTGGAATCCAACAGTGGTCTTGTTTTTGGGTGGCTATGTCTTGGCCGCCCTGACCATCTGGGGTTGGTTTGTGGGCCAGTGGCCCTTAGGAGTGCTTCTGGCCACAGGCTTTTTGGCGCTCCATTTGGAGGGCACCGTGATTCACGATGCCTGCCATAACGCCGCCCATCCCAACCGCTTCTGGAATGGCTTGATGGGCCATGGCGCTGCCCTGCTGTTGGGCTTCAGTTTCCCCGTGTTCACGCGGGTGCACTTGCAGCACCACGCCCATGTGAATGACCCCAAGAACGATCCCGACCACATCGTGAGCACCTTTGGCCCCTTGTGGCTGATTGCGCCCCGCTTTTTCTACCACGAGTTTTTCTTCTTTCAAAGACGTTTGTGGCGCCACAACGAATTGCTGGAGTGGGGAATTGCCCGCGCAATTTTTGCAAGCATCGTCATTGCTGCTGTGAAGTTTGGCTTTCTCGACTTCGTTTTTAATTGTTGGTTTGCCCCGGCCTTGCTTGTGGGGGTCACCTTGGGTTTGTTTTTTGATTATTTACCCCACCGGCCCTTTCAATCGCGCAATCGCTGGCACAACGCCCGGGTGTATCCAAGCCGCGCCTTGAATTGGCTGATCATGGGTCAGAACTATCACCTAATCCACCACCTTTGGCCATCCATTCCCTGGTTTGAATACCGGCCGGCCTATCACGCTACGCAGCATATTTTGGATGCCAAGGGTTCCCCCCAGCGCTTGGGCTTGTTTGAAACCCGCAGTGATGGTTTCAACTTTCTCTACGACATCTTTCTCGGCGTGCGTAGCCACCGCAAGCGCCGCAGCAAGTTACGTCCTATCGCCGCCTTAATGCCCACGCGCCACGCCCGTCGCCGCGTGCTTGAGGTGCTTCACCGCACCGCCATTTCACCGGTGCGTTAGGCGCAGTTGCGTTAGGCGAAGGCAAGTTTTGATTGGTTAATCAATCAGCCAGGATTTTTGGCACCCGGAAGAAATCTCCTTCTCGCTGGGGCGAGAGGTTAAGCAGCTCTTCGCGCACCGGGGTGGGATCAACGGCGTCTTCCCGGGTGACATTCACAACTTCCACGGCCCGGGTGGTGGGGGGCACGCCCTCGGTGTCCACCTGCTCGAGATGGGCCACGTACTCGAGAATGCGCTCCAGCTGGCCGGTGTAGGTGGCGATCTTGTCCTCCGGAAGGTCGAGGCGGGCCAGGCCTGCCACCTTGCGGACGTCGGCGGCGGAGATCTTGCTCATGGCGCTGGATGGGGCCGTGGACTTGAACGGACGCTAGCGGTTAGGCCGCCTCGGCCAGGAAGGCTTCCAGATCACTGCTGAGGGCAGTGGCGGCCAGATCGAGAAAACGGGCGCCGTGGTCGGCCTGGGCCAGGTAGGGGTCGGAGCCCATGCGGCCGTCGGGATGGCGGCGGCGGAAATCGTCTGGGCCGTGGATGGGGCCGGCGGGAGCGGCTTCCGGCAGGGGGCGCTGCTTGGCCTGCAGGCTGGGCTCCAGGTGCAGGGTGAGGGCAATTTCGCTGGGGGTGGCGTGGTGCCCCTCGCGATCTCCATAGAGGCTGCGGGCTTCGCGCATCACCGGTGCGGCCATGAACCAGTTGGCCAATTTGCAGCGCAGGCGATCGGCATGGGGCAAGCCCCGGGCCGCGGCGGTGGCATAGGCCTGAGCAAAGGCCGCCTTGGCGGTGGCGATGTTGCCGCCGTGGCCATTGATCACGAAGATTCGCTCAAAGCCATGGCCGGCTAAGGAGAGCACCACGTCATGGAGCACGGCCAGCAGGGTGGAGGGCTGCAGGCTCACGGTGCCGGCAAAGCCCAGGTGATGCTCGGCCATGCCAAAAGCCTGGGCTGGCGTCACCAGCACACCGCTGCGGCGACCCACCTCCAGGGCCACGGCTTCAGCGGTGAGGGCATCGGTGCCAATGGCGCCGGTGGGTCCGTGCTGTTCGGTGGAACCCAAGGGCACAATCACCCCTTTGCAGGTTTGGAGGTAGGCCTCCACCTCGGGCCAGCTGCGCAGTTGCAGGCGGATCGCTTCTGCAGAGTGGGCTGGGGCCCCGGGAGGGGAGCTTGGGGCTGAAAAGGTCATGGTGAACAGCTTGAACCCTGGTGGGCTTGCCTAGGATTGGAAGGCCAGCAGCTCCGGTGGGGCCCATGCTGCATCGAAAGCTCGATCAGTTTTGCAGCGAGAAGCGCCCGGTGTGGGTGTTTCTGCGCGATCAACAGCGCTGGGTGGAGGAGGCCTTGGTGGTGGCTATCGAAGGTGACATGGTCACCCTCCGCTACGACGCCGAAGACGACGACGAGACCCACACCTGGGAAGAGAGCGTGCGGCTCGAGTCGATTGGGGCGGTGAGCACCCGGCTGGCCTACGTCTGCCGCAGTGGCGACCCCGATGATGTGATCACCTCGGAGGATTGCCCCGAGGCGGAACGGCTCAGCAATCCCTAGTGGGCCGTGCCGTTGCCGTCGTAGTCGTCGCTGTCGTAGTAGCCGCCTTTGGTTCCGAAGAACAACGTGGCCAGTACGAACAGGCCACTGGTGGCCACCAGCACGGTGGCGAGGGTGAGCCCGGAGGATTCCATGGCGCTAGGGGTTGGGGCTGCTTCTCTTCACTCTGGCGACGGAATGGCCGCTTGGTGGAGGAGCGACACCAAGGTTTGCCATTGGCCCCAACCTTTTCAGCCAAGGATTAATCGTGTTTGGGGGCGTGGCTAGGTTTTGAGCGACTACGCAGGATGGTTGTGACTACAGGTCTGCAGGGCCTGTTGGTGATCGTTGCCTTGGTGGCCGCAGCTCCTTTTTTGGCACGGCCCTTCAGGGGCCAGGTGCCCACGGTCGCAGTTTTGATGCTCGGGGGCATTGGCTTGGGCCCGTCTGGCCTGGGCTGGCTTCAGCCAGATCCTGCCCTTGATTTGTTCGCCAAGATTGGGCTGGGTTTGATTTTTGCCCTGGTCGGTCTGACCATTGATCAGAAGACCTTGGGAGGTGTTTCGGGCCGCTTGGGGGCAATCGGCTGGTTGGCAACCCTGGGGGTTGGGGTGCTGGTGGCATCGACCCTGCCTCTTGGTGGTGGCCTGCGGCCCGTGGCCCTGGTGGTGGCCCTCAGCTCCACGGCCCTTTCAACCTTGTTGGTGATCCTGCAGGAGTCGGGGGAGTTGGACTCCCCGCTGGGACGGCTGCTTCTCAGTGCGGGCACTTGGGGGCAATTGGGACCTGTGCTGGCGGTGGCGCTCCTGCTGGGCTCCGCTGATCCGATCACCACGGTCTTCAGCGTGGCTTTGGTGGTGATGGTGGTCTGGCTGCTGGCGATGGTGCCAGCTCAGATACGTCAGGCCAAGGGTTGGCCCTGGCTGGTCTCCCAGGTTGGGACGGCCTCGGCCACGCCGCTGCAGTTGCTCTACGTGTTGATTGTGGGCTTAATCGCCCTCTCGGTGCATTTAGGGGTCGACATCTTGATGGGAACGGTGTTGGCCGGATTGGTCATGCGTCGCTATGTCGAGAACCCGCAGACATCAGTGGCGCTGAAGCAGCTGGAGACTTCGGCCTATGGCCTTTTTGTGCCGTTGTTCTTCGTGGTTGCTGGATCGCGGCTTGATTTGGCATCCGTTGCCGCCAATCCCTGGGGGCCGGTGGTCTGTTTGGCAGGGATTCTCGTGATCCGAGGCCTCCCCCAATGGTTGCTGTACCGCCGCACCCTGCCGGATCCCATCGAAAGGCTGCGCTTTTCGCTATTAGTCTCCCAGTCGCTGAATCTGCCGATTGTGGTTGCTTATGTGGAGGTTCAGGCCGGTTTGATGTCACCCGAGGTTGGGGCGGCTCTGCTGGGCGGCAGTCTGCTGTCTGTGTTGGTTTTGCCAGCAGTGGCGTTGGCGATCAAGCGCTGAATTGGTTGCTCCTGCGCTGCCAAGAGCCTTCTTCTGCCGCCCCGCAGAAGAGGTGGCACCTGAATTGATTGGCTGCCTGCTGGTGAAACGGCAAGCAGGGGGAGAGCTATTGCGAGGCGTGATTGTGGAAACGCAGGCGTATTGCCAGAGCGAGCCCGCCTGTCACGGGCATCGCCGCCGCACCCCGACCAACGAAACCCTGTTTGGAGAGCCTGGGCGGTTTTATGTGTATGTGAGCTATGGCATCCACCACTGCGTCAAGCGAGCCGTGACACAAAAGACCTCAATCTGGGCTTGAGATTTCAATGTTGGCAGCAGAGCAGCCAGCCAATATCCAAGCCACTGCAGCCGATTTGAGCGATTTTTCTTCCCAGCAGACCCCCAACGGCTAAGAAGGGCTACGACCTTCCCAGGCTCCGTTGGATAAATCAGTGGTGCAGCCGTAGCCCTGGTGTCAGCAGCAGCGGCACCCAGTGCAGAAGCCACCCTCACTGAGAAACAACAACGGCAGCCTGCAGGTGCGGGTGCGGATTGACGGGCGTGATGCCTTCATAAATCGCCTGGGGCGTTGGAGTGACCCTGTGGCAGTCGCTAAAGCCCACGCCATCGCCGCCCAAATCTGGAGCGATTACTGCCAGGGCACTTTTGACCGCTCCTTGATGGCATATCAACCCCTCATCAACGAGGTGGGGCTGCTGGAGGCACTGAGGATTAGGGCAGAGACCTTGCGCCAGGCTGCTGCCATTCACGCCTACAGGCTGCTGCAGCGGTATGACAAGCCCATTCGTAACCGCAGTGATGCAGAGGCATTCCTCGCCTGGTTGAGGTGTGAGGGCTTGAGCGACTGCACCATCGCTGGCTTGATGACCCACTACCGCCAGTGCTGTGGGGGAAATCGCCACCTGTTTTCCCACAAGCTCAAGTGGCAGCGGCGGTCGGTGTTGAGCGATGTGCTGAGCGTGGAGGAAATCCAAGCCGTGCTGGCTGACCTGGAGACCAACGAGCCTTGGTATTACCCGTTGTTTCTGCTGTGGCTCAGCACGGGGCTGAGAAATGCCGAAATCAGGGGTTTGACCTGGGATTGCATCCGCTGGGAGGAGGGAGAGGTGCTGGTGATGAAGAGCCTGAGGCGTGATGGATATTCCAGCGGGAAGGTGGAGTGGGCTCCCACCAAGACAGGGAGAGAGCGTGTGGTGCCACTGACGCCCCAGGTGCTGGATGTGTTGAGGCAGCACCAGTGGGAGATGGAGCACCTGGGTGTGTATGACCCTTACGGGCTGGTCTTTGTCACGCCCACCAGTCACGCCAACATCTACGACCATCTGGTGGGTCGTGTGTGGCACCGCAGCCTGGAGCGTTGTGGATTGAAGCCCCGCCGCCTTTACGCCCAGCGGCATTCCTTTCTCAGTCACGCCTTAGCGATGGGAAACTCACCAGCCGATTTGGCAGCGGCGGCAGGGCACTCCACCAAGATGCTCCTGGATACTTATGCCAAACCAACAGGCAGATTGAAGATGCCGAGTTGGCAGACAGCCTGAATCGGAAAACCAAAAAGGATGCTTATTTCCAGGCTATAAAAGTGGGTGCGTAGCTGTGCGGTGCAACAGGAAAATAGTAATAAAAATAA
>Ga0310094_100031_pt1 | contig 15269 bp, 16 predicted proteins | sample LakMicMDCLOrngC5_FD_194438 | JGI IMG/M metagenome (GOLD analysis project Ga0310094, IMG submission 194438) | Enriched freshwater cyanobacterial communities from Lake Michigan, Michigan, United States - MI23.DCL.Orng.C5 | ecosystem: Environmental > Aquatic > Freshwater > Lake | place: USA... | reverse complement strand
CCGCTGGCAACTGCTCAAGGCCAACCCCCGCGCCGCCAGAGCCGGGCTCGGTGATGTGCTCGCTGGCTATGCCGCCGGCCGGGGATCTAGCGCTGGGAGCGATGGCCAGATCCTGGCCGCAGCCGCGCTGGACCACGCCCTAGCGGGCTGCCAGCTCCACCAACCCAGCCCACCGGAGGTGGCCGCGATCCTCGCCGCCGGCCCCGCTGGCCCGGTGTCCAATTGAAGACAAAAGGGCCCTCAGCAAGGCTGAAATGCTGCTTTTGTGATGATTTGCGTTTGAAAGCTGAAGCGTTGCTGACAACCCACGCCAGCCCGCAGGAAAGCTCCCATAGTTGTGGGCTGGATTCCACTAGCCATGACCTTTTCATCCCCAAGGGCTAGCGAGAGCAGTCGTAGGCGAAGTAGCGATCCAATCACCTGGTATCTGGCCACCATTGGCCGTGAACCCCTCCTAACCCCTGCAGAAGAAATCGAGCTTGGCAATCAAGTCCAAGCCATGATGCGGCTCCTCGAAGCTGGAGATCTGGAGGCTGGAGAGGTAGTAGCTGGCGAAGCAATAGCTGGAGCAAACCAACTCAGCGACCAGGACAAGCGCACCATCAAGATTGGCAAGCGCTCCAAGGCGCGGATGATGAAGGCCAATCTCAGGCTGGTGGTCAGTGTTGCCAAGAAATACCAAAACAGGGGACTTGAACTACTCGATCTGATCCAAGAAGGCTCCCTTGGCCTAGAGCGGGCGGTGGAGAAATTCGATCCCACCCGTGGTTACAAATTCTCCACCTATGCCTTCTGGTGGATCCGCCAGAGCATGACCCGGGCCATTGCCTGCCAATCCCGCACCATTCGCCTTCCGGTTCACCTCAGCGAGCGCCTGAGCGCCATTCGCAAGGTGAGCCTGGAGCTGGCCCACAAACTCGGGGCCATGCCCAACCGGAGGGAAATCTCCGAAGCCCTCGACATGCCGCTCGAGGAACTCGACAGCGTGCTGAGCCAGGCACTCACCACCTCCAGCCTGGATGCTCCCATCAATGGCGATGAAAGCCGGAGCTTCCTCGGTGATCTCATTGCCGACTCCAATGACGAGGAGCCCCTCGACCGGGTTGAACGGGGCATGCACCAGGAAGAATTGGGGCGCTGGATGAGCCACTTGAGCGAGCAAGAGAGGCAAGTGCTGCACTTGCGTTTTGGCCTCGAGGGCGTCGAACAACACACCTTGGCCGACATCGGCCGTCAGCTCGAAGTCTCCCGGGAACGGGTCCGTCAAGTGGAGATCAAAGCCCTGCGCAAACTGCGCAGCCTCACCAACCGCCTACCAAGCAGCCCCTAAAAACGCAGAAGATCAGTCTTCTGCCCAGATGTAGCGGGTGAGCTCTTCCGGCTTGGGTTCGGGGGCCGCGAGGGCAAAGTCCACACAATCGGCGATCTCAGCGTCGATCTCCTTCTCGATCGCCTTGAGCTCCTCGGGGGTGGCCAGCTGTTGGCTCACCAGGTGGGTGGCAAGTTGCTTGATGGGATCACGCTTGGCCCAAAACTCCTTCTCCTCCGCCGCCCGCAGCTCATCGGGGTCGGCCAGGGAGTGGCCACGGAAGCGGTATGTGAGGCATTCGAGCACCGTGGGGCCTTCCCCAGCCCGGGCCCGTTCAACGGCGCGCTGGGCGGCGGCCCGCACGGCCAGCACATCCATGCCATCCACCTCTTCACCGGCCATGCCGAAGGCCGCAGCCTTGCGCCAAATCTCGGGGTCACTGGTAGCGCGGTTGTGGTCCATGCCAATGGCCCACTTGTTGTTCTCCACCACAAACAGGATCGGCAACTTCCAGAGGGCCGCCATGTTGAGGCACTCGTAGAACTGGCCGATATTGCAGGTGCCATCGCCAAAGAAGGCCGCGGTCACCGCATCGCTGCCCGCATCACCCAGGGCATCCCGCTTATAGCGGCTGGTGAAAGCGGAGCCCAGGGCCACGGGGATGCCTTCACCGATAAAGGCATAACCGCCGAGCAGGTGGTGTTCCTTGGAAAACAGGTGCATCGAACCTCCGCGGCCCTTGCTGCAACCGGTCTCCTTGCCGAATAGCTCACTCATCACTTCCCGGGCCGGCACCCCGCAGCTGAGGGCATGGACGTGGTCGCGGTAGGTGCTGCAGAACCAGTCGTGCTGCATCTTCATCGCTTTGATGACGCCCGTACTGACGGCCTCCTGGCCGTTGTAAAGGTGCACGAAGCCAAACATCTTGCCCCGGTAATACATCTCGGCGCACTTGTCTTCGAAGCGCCGACCCAGGGTCATGTCGCGGTAGAGCAGCAGGCCCTCATCACGGGTCACCGTGGCGGGAGTCGCGGGATACAAGTTCTCAAGACGCTCAGCATGGGGACCGGCCACGTGGGTGGAGTCGGCCGAACAGGAGGGGACCCCAGATGCGGCCGCCATGTCCTGACCCATATCTGCCTGTGTCATGCCGGGTGCGAAATCGGGTGCTGAATCGGGCGCCTGTCAGAGACGGCTGATGCGACAGGGACTGTACGGGGTCCAGCACCAGCCAGCGCGGCAATGGCTGCCAAAACTGCTGACCCTGCCTAAAGTTCAGCCCTGCCTAATGTCACCAGCCAAAGGACGGACCAGGTTGGAACTACCGATTGATCACTTCCGGCTGCTTGGCGTGGGGCCAACCACCGATGCCCAATCGGTTCTGCGCACCCTGCAGCAACGGCTTGACCGCGCCCCAGACCAGGGGTTCACCGAAGAAACCCTCCAGTCCCGCGAGGAACTGCTGCGCGCCAGCGCCGACCTGCTCAGCGATACCGACCGTCGCCTCGCCTACGAAACCGACCTCACCGCCATCTCCAGCGGCAGCGGCGCCACCATCGCCGCCCTCGATGTGCCCAGCTCCAACGAGGTGGGCGGACTGCTGCTCCTTTTGGAGGCTGGTCAGCCCCTCGAATGTTTCGAACTCGCCAGCCGGGCCCTCCAACCGCCCCAGGCGCCAGCCCTGGGCAGCAGCCGCGAAGCGGATTTGACCTTGCTGGCCGGGCTCTCCTGCCTGGCAGGCGCCGCCGATCAACACCAACGGCGCCGCTACGAAAGTTCCGCCCAAACCCTCAGACAGGGTCTGCAGCTCTTGCAACGCATGGGCCAACTCCCCGCCCTGCGCCATCAAATCAACCAGGAGCTCGAGGGCCTCACCCCCTTCCGCGTGCTCGATTTGCTCAGCCGCAATCTCACCGCCGTCAGCGAGCGCGCCGAGGGCTTGGCCCTGCTCGAACAGCTGGTCCAACGCCGGGGCGGGCTGGAGGGGAACAACGACCCAAGCCTGTCGGGCGAAGAATTCCAAGCCTTTTTCAAACAAATCCGCGCCTTCCTCACCGTGCAGGAGCAGGTGGATCTGTTCAGCCGCTGGGCCGATGACTCCCGGGATCCGGCCCCCCCTAGGGCAGGCTCGAAGGCTGCTGATTTCCTGGCCACCACAGCACTCACCGCGTCGGGCTTTGGCCAGCGCAAACCCGAGCGGATTGCCGCCGCCAAGGCGCGGCTGCAAGCGAGTGGCACCGAAGGAACCCAACCGCTGCTGGCCTGCTTGCACCTGCTGCTGGGGGAGGTGGATCAGGCCCACCAAGCCTTCGCAGAGGGCGCCTCCGGTGAATTGAAGCAGTGGGCCGCCAAGCAAAGCGCCGATCCCCTGGCCCAGCTCTGCGCCTACTGCAGCGACTGGCTCTCGAGAGACGTGCTTCCGGGCTACCGCGATCTCGAGGCCGATGCCGACCTCGAGGCCTACTTCGCTGACCGGGACGTGCAGGCCTACGTGGAAGGCCAGGAGCCCCCATCGGGCCCAGCCAGCGCCAGCCCCCAGCCCTCGGTTTTCGGGGCAGCCTCCGACTTCCTCAGTGGCTTCACCAATCCCTTCGCCAGCGACCCAGCCCAGGGCCCGAGCAGCAGCCCAGCAGCCGATTTGCCGGCAAGCGCCCAAAGGTCTGCTGATCCAGGCGAGCAGCTGGACGAGGGCGATCTCGATGACCCCCAAGAACCCTGGCTGGACGCTTGGCTACCCCAGTGGCATTGGCCGGAGAATTTGCGCTGGCCAACCGAATGGCAATTGCGCTGGCCAACCCTGCCTGCAATCCAACTGCCCAGCAGGCGTCAGCTTGGCTTTGGTGGCGCTGGCTTGGCGGTAGTGGCCCTCGTTGCCACCGCCCTGGTGCGCAGCCGCTCCCATGGGCCCAAACCCCAGCCGCCCCAGCCCCCGGTGGCCCTGCAGCCCGTTCCGGCCAACAAGCCAGTCCCCAAAACCGCTCCAGCAGCACCCTTGAGCGCCCAGGAACCCAGCGACGCCCAAATCCAGGCCCTGCTTGAGGCATGGCTGAATGCCAAGGCTGCCCTGCTCGCTGGCAAAACCAGCACGATCCCGCTGGCGGCCATGGCCCGCCCCAGCCAGATCGAGCGCCTCGAGGCGACCGTGGCCGCCGATCAAAACCGCGGTGAAACCGAGGCGATCACCACCAAGATCCAATCCTTTGCGGTGGATGAGCGCAGCCCCGCCCGTATCGCTGCCACCGTGGACCTCGACTACAGCGAAACCCGCCTGGATCGCAGCGGCTCCGCCATCGGACCCGCGACCACCCTGCAACTGCGCAATCGCTACGTCTTTGCCCGGGACAACGGCACCTGGCGCCTGGTGAGCTTCCGGCGCGCTGCCGGCTAGCCAAGTTTTTACGATCGTTTGATTGCTGGGCCCCATTCCCTGGGCTCTGTCCCCGGGGCTCCGGTCCCACCCTTCGCCACTTACTGATGTTTGACGAGCTTTCCCAGCGGTTTGAAGACGCTGTCAAAAGCCTGAGGGGCCAAGCCACCATCAGCGAGACCAACGTTGAAGGGGCCCTCAAGGAAGTCCGCCGGGCCCTGCTAGAGGCCGACGTCAGCCTGCCGGTGGTGCAGGAGTTTGTCGAAGAGGTGCGCCGCAAGGCCGTGGGCGCCGAAGTGGTGCGGGGCGTCAGCCCCGACCAGAAATTCATCCAGCTGGTGCATGGCCAACTGGTGGAGACCATGGGCGGCGAGAACGCGCCCCTCGCCAAGTCCAAAGGGGAAGGCGAAGGCCCCACGGTGGTGTTGATGGCGGGCCTGCAGGGAGCCGGCAAAACCACGGCCACCGCCAAACTTGGCCTGCACCTCAAGGAGCAGGGCCGTCGGCCGCTGCTGGTCGCCGCCGACGTCTACCGCCCCGCGGCCATCGACCAGCTGACCACCTTGGGCCGGCAAATCGGGGTGGAGGTGTTCAGCCTCGGGGCCGATGCCAAACCCGAAGCCATCGCTGCCGCAGGCCTTGCCAAGGCCAAGGCGGAAGGCTTCGACACCGTGCTGGTGGACACCGCCGGCCGACTCCAAATCGATCAATCGATGATGGAGGAGATGGTGCGGATCCGCGAAGCCACAGCCCCCGACGAGGTGCTGCTGGTGGTGGATTCCATGATTGGCCAGGAGGCCGCCAACCTCACCCGGGCCTTCCACGAGCAGGTGGGCATCACCGGTGCCGTGCTCACCAAGCTCGATGGCGATTCCCGGGGTGGCGCCGCCCTCTCGATCCGCAAGGTGAGTGGGGCGCCGATCAAGTTCATCGGCACCGGCGAAAAGGTGGAGGCGCTGCAACCCTTCCACCCCGAGCGGATGGCCAGCCGCATCCTCGGCATGGGCGACGTGCTCACCCTGGTGGAGAAGGCCCAGAAGGAGGTTGAACTGGCCGATGTGGAGCGGATGCAGCAGAAGCTGCAGGAAGCCTCCTTTGACTTCTCCGATTTCCTGCAACAGATGCGCCTGATCAAGCGCATGGGCTCCCTGGGCGGCCTGATGAAAATGATCCCGGGCATGAACAAGATCGACGACGGCATGCTCAAACAAGGGGAGCAGCAGCTCAAAAAAATTGAGGCCATGATCGGCTCGATGACCGAATCCGAGCGCAACCAGCCCGAGCTGCTCGCCTCCCAACCCTCCCGCCGGCGCAGGATTGCCTCGGGCAGCGGCCATACCCCCGCCGATGTGGACAAGGTGCTTGCCGACTTCCAAAAAATGCGGGGCTTCATGAAGCAAATGACCCGGGGCGGCATGCCTGGGATGCCCGGAATGGGGGGGATGCCAGGGATGGGTGGCATGCCCGGCATGGGTGGTATGCCCGGGATGGGAGGTATGCCTGGTATGCCGGGGATGGGGGGTGGTGGCTCCGCTAAATCCCACAAGCCCCCAAAGAAACGCAAGGGCTTCGGGCACCTCTGAGCACCCGAAGAGGTACATTGGTTCTCTGGAACACCTAGCGATTAGGCCTCGATGATCAAGCTTCGCCTGAAGCGGTTTGGCAAGAAGCGGGAAGCGAGCTTCCGCCTCGTAGCAACCAACAGCACCTCCCGCCGGGATGGCCGTCCGCTGGAAGAGCTCGGCTTCTACAACCCCCGCACCAAAGAAGCCCGCCTCGACACCGAGGCCATCCGGGTCCGCCTGAGCCAGGGCGCCCAGCCCACCGACACCGTTCTTTCCCTCCTGGAGAAAGGCGGTCTGATCGAAAAAACGGTCCGTCCTGCCGAAACCGTCGGCAAGAAAAAGCAAGCTGACGCCCGCGACGCTGCCGCCAAGCAGGCCAAGAAGGATGCCGAGGCTGCCGCTGCCGCCGCCAAGGCAGAAGCTGAAGCCGCCGCTGAAGCTGCCAAGGCCGAGGCCGAAGCAGCTGCGGCTACTGCCTCCGAAGCTCCTGCTGAAGACGCTCCTGCTGAAGCCTGAGCTCTGCTCCCATGGCTGAGCCCGAAGGGCTGATCAGCTTTCCCATCACCTTGCCCAATCCCGCGGCGGCCCTGGCCATCGCGGGTGACGAGCAGTCCACGGCCCTGCATCGCCTCGAAGCCCTCACCGGTGCTTCGATCGTGTTGCGGGGCTTGGATTTGGTCATTCGCGCCCGCCCCAGCCAGCTGGAGCGTGCGGCAGCCCTGGTGGAGTTGCTCCGCCCGCTGTGGGAAGAAGGCCAGGCCATCGGCCAGGTGGATATTCAAATCGCCCTTCAGGCCTTAGATACCGGCCGGGGGCAAGAACACCAGCAGATGGGGCGCCAGGTGCTGGCCAAAAGCCAACACGGCAAAGCGCTGCGGCCGCGCACCCTGAAGCAAAAGGCCTACGTCGAGGCCATGGAAGGCCACGACCTCACCCTGGCCCTGGGCCCTGCCGGCACAGGCAAAACCTTTTTGGCCACGGTGCTGGCGGTGCGCATGTTGACCGAGCGCAAGGTGGAGCGCCTGGTGCTCACCCGACCAGCGGTGGAGGCCGGCGAACGGCTGGGGTTCCTCCCTGGAGACCTCCAGCAAAAGGTGGATCCCTACCTGCGCCCCCTCTACGACGCCCTCCACACCCTGCTGGGGGCCGAACGCACCACTGCCTTGCTCGAGAAGGGGGTTATCGAAGTGGCGCCCTTGGCCTACATGCGCGGTCGCACCCTGGCCGATGCCTTTGTGATCCTCGATGAGGCCCAAAACACCACCACCGGCCAAATGCGCATGCTGCTCACCCGGTTGGGCGAAAACTCCCGCATGGTGGTGACTGGCGATCCCACCCAGGTGGACCTGCCCCCAGGGGTGATGAGCGGCCTCAGCGAAGCGGCCCAGGTGCTGGAAGGGGTCGAAGGCGTCGCCATCTGCCGGCTCACGGCCGCCGATGTGGTCCGCCATCCCCTGGTGCAACGGCTGGTCCAGGCCTATGCGCAACGCGATGAAAACCGAGCACAACGGGACCACAGCCATGCCCAACGGGACCAGCAAGGTCGTTCATAGGGAGATCCGCACTCACACCCCAAGCACTGTCAAGGAATCGCTGCCAGGATGGGAGGAGTCCATTCCCTGGTGAGCCATGCCGGCCAGCAGCAATTTCCAACAGGCGATCCGCGAGGCCCAAAGCAGCGCTTTGGTGGGCCCCAATGTGGTCAACAAGGCCCTGCCCTACGTGGGCGGTGGCATGGTGCTGACCGCCGGCGGTGTCACGGGCGGCTTGGCCCTGATGGCCAGCAACCCACCCCTGTTCATGCCCATCTTTTGGGTGGCCTTGATCGGCAACTTCATCCTCTTCTTTGTCGCCCAGAACGCGGCCATGAAGGGCAACAACGCCACGGCGCTGCCGATCCTCACGCTCTACAGCCTGCTGACGGGCTTCACCCTCAGCGGCATCGTGGCGATGGCGATCGGCACGGCCGGCATCGGCTCCATCGGCACGGCGGCGCTAGCCACCGGCATCACCTTCGTGGCCGCATCGGTGGTGGGCCGGCGCATGAGCGACAGCATCGGCCAGGCCCTTAGTGGCGTGGTAGGCCTCGGCATCATCGGCCTGCTGATCGCCATGGTGGTGCAGATCGTGGGGGGGATCTTCGCTCCGGCCACCTTCCATGGCACAGGCCTCGAACTGCTGATCGCCGGCTTCGGCACCGTGATCTTTGTGGGAGCGGCGTTTGTCGACTTCTACACCATGCCCCGCACCTACAGCGACGACCAATACCTGGCCGGCGCCTTGGGCATGTACCTCACCTACATCAACCTGTTCATCTTCATCCTGCGCCTGATCATTGCCCTCCAGGGTGGTGGTCGCCGGGACTGATTCGTCCAGGTTCAAAAATTGGTTGGTCCAGGTTTAACCATCAAAAACCCCTTGACCTGGTTGTGTACTACCCGTACCCAACCAGGTTTTTATGGTTCGAACCCAACGGTTCCGGGAGCTCGGATCCTGCAGCTCAGATCCTGCAGCTCAGGTCGGATCTTCCGCCACCGCCAAGATCGCCTCAGCAATCGCCCGCTTCTGGTCGGCGTCGTAGCCCCAGCGCTCCAGGAAGGCCTGGTCATCGCCAGGGGCCCCTTGGGCTGCAGCCAGCAGCGACTCCAGGCGCAGCTTCACCGCCTCTGGCTCCAGGCAACGCAGCAGTTCGGTGCAGCGCAACTGCACCCGCTCGGACGCCGCCTGCTGGGCAGGATCACCCGAGCGCCCGTGGTGCAGCGCCATGGCCGTGCTCATCGCCAAATTGCGCACGCTCAAATCCACCACCCCCTCACCGGCAGAGCGCAACTGGATCACTACCGGATCGGGCAAGCGATCCATCAAGGGGCAATCCCCAGCCAGGCTCACCACAAAAAAGCCCCGGGCCCCATCCCGGCTTGCCACCAACTCCGTCACGCGATCGGCCAGCACCTCATCACTGAGCTCACCCCGCTCCCAAAGGCCTAGCCACTGGGCCGTGATCTCCATGGCCTGTTGGAAATTGGGCTGGGCAATCGACTGCGAACTTGGCTGAAACGGGGAGTTAGAGGGAGCTGGATCAACCATGGGGGCCGGTGAACTGGCAGTGTTGAGGTTATGGAGTCAAGCCACGCCAACGACGTCGAGAGCGGCCAACTGCTGCCGATCCCCGATCCGGCCGAATCGGCCCGCTTGCTGGCGGGCCTGGGGGCCGAGGGCCCAGGGGGCACGCCGGAGGGGTTTCGCTCCGGGTTTGTCGCCCTGATCGGCCGGCCCAACGTGGGTAAATCCACCCTGCTCAACCGATTGGTGGGCACCAAGGTGGCGATCACCTCCCCCATCGCCCAAACCACCCGCAACCGGCTGCGGGCGATCCTCACCACCCCCAGCGCCCAGCTGGTGCTGCTGGATACGCCCGGGATCCACAAGCCCCACCATCTCCTCGGCGAACGGCTGGTACAAAGCGCCCGCGGCGCCATTGGCGAAGTGGATGTGGTGCTGCTCCTGGTGGATGGCAGCGAACCGGCGGGCCGGGGGGATGGCTTCATCGTGGATCTATTGCGCCATTGCCGGGCCCCGGTGCACGTGGCGCTCAACAAGAGTGATCGGGTCGATCCCGAGCGGGCTGAGGAGCTGCTTGTCAGCTACCGCAGGATGCTCGCCGGCGAGGGGGACTTCGCCATCCCCGAGCCTCGCCCCAAGCTCAACTGGCCCCTGCACCCCTGCAGCGCCCTCCATGGCGACGGCACCGAAGCCCTGGTGCAGGCGTTGGCGGCCGAATTGCCCCTCGGCCCCCAGCTCTATCCCGCCGATGCGGTGAGCGACCAACCCGAGCAGCTGCTCATGGCCGAATTGATCCGCGAACAGGTGCTGCAGAACACCCGCGAGGAAGTGCCCCATTCAGTGGCCGTCAGCATTGAACGCGTCGTGGATGATGGCCCCCGCACAGCCATCCTGGCCACGGTGCTGGTGGAGCGCTCGAGCCAGAAGGGAATCCTGATCGGCAAGGGCGGCCAGATGCTCAAAACCATTGGCCAGGGGGCCCGGCTGCAGATGGAGAAGGTGTTCTCCGGGCCGGTGTATCTGGAGTTGTTTGTGAAGGTGGTGCCCGGCTGGCGGCGCAATCCGGCCCGGCTGGCGGAGCTGGGCTACCGGGGCGATTGAGCTGCCAGCAGCTGAGCCGCCATCATCTGAACCTCTCCCAGCTGAGAGAATTGGATCCATGAGCGAGTCTGCAACCCCTGCCATCGCCTTCCCGCCCCAGGAGATCGGTGATTTCCTGCGCTTCTGCGCCGGCGAATGGATGAGCCTCAACAGCACCTTTGCCCTCGACGAGCCCACGGCCCTAGCCGCAGCAGACGACTCCATAACAGGCGAAGCAATTGGAGAACCAGAAGGCGATGAGTGGCACACCAGCGAGCGCAGCGAACTGCTGGTGACTTACATGGACCCCCAGGCCGATGGCGAACCGGGCGGCCTCAGCCAAGGCCCCAAGGGAGGGCTGCAACAGCAACTGCTCTTCCACAGCGATGGCAGCTACCACTGCGGGGCTGATCAAGGCCGCTGGCAGTTCTGGCCCGATGGCAGCCTGGACCTGGTGATTGAGGCCCAAGGCCAACAGGTGCGTGAACGCCTCTGGTTCACCAAGCCCAACCTGCGCCTGCGCTCCAGCGTGGCCAACCAGGGCGATGGCAACCCTTCCCACGCCCACTTCAGCTCCGAGATCCGGCGGGTGAGCAAGGCCTGAAACCCATGCGCCCCCAGCTGCCATGAGACTCGATGTGGTCAGCCTGGCCCCTGAGGCCTTTGCGCCCCTGCTGGGGCTTGGGGTGATCGGCCGGGCCTTTGGCGCTGGCATCGCCGAGCTCCATACCCACAATCCGCGCGATTTCGCCACCGACAAGTACCGCAAAGTCGACGACGAGCCCTACGGCGGTGGCGCAGGCATGGTGCTCAAACCCGAACCGGTGTATGCCGCCTTCGGGGCCATCCCCGTGCTGCCGCGGCGGCGGGTGCTGTTGATGAGCCCCCAGGGCCAGCCGCTACTCCAGGCCGACCTGCGCCGATGGACTACGACCAGCTGGTGTTTCTCTGCGGCCACTACGAGGGCTTCGACGAACGAATTCGCCCCCTGGCCGACGAGGAGGTGTCGATCGGTGATTTCGTGCTCACCGGCGGCGAATTACCGGCGGCCACGATCATCAATGGGGTGGTGCGGCTCCTGCCTGGCACAGTGGGTACGGCGGCCTCCTTGGACGAGGAAAGCCACAGCACCCTGCTGCTGGAGCACCCCCACTACACGAGGCCGGCGGCGTTTCAAGGGATGGAGGTGCCGGCGGTGTTGCGCTCCGGCGACCACGGGGCCATTGCCCGCTGGCGGGCCGAGCAGCAGCAGCAGCGCACCCAGAAACGCCGGCCCGATCTTTACGCTCGCTGGGAGCAAGCCCCAGGCAGCGAACCCCATGCAGCTCAGGATCGGTAACGGCTACGACATCCATCGCCTGGTGGCCGGCAGGCCGCTGATCCTGGGCGGTCAACAGCTCGACCATCCCGATGGCCTAGGCCTCGATGGCCACAGCGATGCCGACGTGCTGGCGCACGCGATCATGGATGCCCTGCTGGGCGCCTTGAGCCTCGGCGATATCGGCAAGTACTTCCCCCCCGACGATCCGCAGTGGAAGGGCGCCGACAGCCTGTTGCTGCTCGAGCAGGTGGTGGCCCTGGTGCAGGAGCGGGGCTGGAGCGTGGTCAATGTGGATTCGGTGGTGGTCGCGGAGCGCCCGAAGCTCAAACCCCACATCGAGGCCATGCGGGCCGCCATCGCCAGCCGCATGGATCTGGATGCCGATCAGGTGGGCGTCAAAGCCACCACCAACGAAAAATTGGGGGCCGAGGGCCGGGAGGAGGGCATCTCCTGCCACGCCGTGGCCCTGCTCCAAAAAGGATGACCCGGCTCCGCCCCTGGCCCGATGGGCTGCCTAGGTTGATGGGCCTTGTGCTCAGCCTGGTGATGCTGCTGGCCGGCCATCCCGATGGGGCAATCGCCGCCTTCCAGGATCCCTCGGGCAGCTACGACGTGGCCGTGGTGGAGCACCTGCGGGTGAAGGTGCCGGCGGAGGGCCGCCAGGCGTGGCTGGCGGCGGAGCAGGGCAGCTGGGAGCCCTGGCTGGCCCAGCAGGACGGCTTCCTGGACCGGCAACTGCTGTGGGATGCCGAGCGGGAAGAAGGCACCCTGCTGATCCGTTGGGCCAGTAAGGATCAGTGGAAGGCCATCCCAGCTGAAGCGGTGGAAGCGGTGCAGGAACGGTTCGAGGAGTTGGCCCGCCAGGCCACCGGCACAACGGCAGGCAATCCCTTCCCCTTGGTGTTTGAAGGGGAACTGGAACCCCTCGCCATCCAACCCGTCGCCATCCAACCCCAGTGACAACATCCGGCGAAAGCTCCAGCTACGTGCTGGGCAGCCACGAGCGGGAGCGGGATCGGCTGCAACGCCAACACGCCATCTGGCGCGATGACTGCATCAATGTCTGGCAGCAAGCCGGTTGGGGAGAAGGCCAGCGGCTGCTGGACCTGGGCTGCGGACCGGGCTTTGCCAGCCTGGACCTGGCCCAGCGGGTGGGCCCCACCGGAAGGGTGCTGGCCATCGACAACGCCAGTGCCTACCTGGAGCACCTGCAAGCCCAGGCGCGCCAAAGCAACCTCCAGCAACTCCACACCCTGGCGTTGGATCTGAACCAAGCCAGCGCAGCCCATGCCCTGGGGGAGGGCCAATGGGATGGGGCCTGGTGCCGTTGGGTGGCCATGTTTCTGAAGGATCTCAATCCATTGCTGGATCTGATCGCCCGGGCCCTCCGGCCTGGGGGCACGCTGATCCTCCACGAATACGGGCAGTGGGATACCTTCGCCCTCTATCCCCGGGGAGCTGCACTGGATCGCTTCGTTTGCCACTGCATCCAGCACTGGCGCGACCACGGCGGCGACCCCCATGTGGCCCAGCGCTTGCCAGCCCTCCTCGAGGCCCGCGGATTGCGCCTGAAACACTGCCGCAGCTTGATGACCTGCTCTACCAGCGATGCCCCCAAGGCCCAGTGGCTGCAGGATTTCCTGGGCAGCTACCCGGCCCAACTGGCCGCCGCCGGGCTCTGGAGCCCAGGCGATCAGGAAGAGCTCGATGCCGACCTCAGCCACGCCATGGGCCATTCCAGTGTCTGGGTGACGCCTGCGCTGATGGAAATGGTGTGGGAGAAGCCATGAGCAATCCCCAACCCATGGGCAACCCCGACCATCGGTTGGATCTGCAGCGCCGCGAGCGGCTTGGCATGGTCGAAGCCATCTGGGGCGAGACCAAAAGCGCTGAACAGATCGCCGCGATTGTGGCCGGTTTCCATGCAGCCTCAGAACTAGCCCTGGCCACCCGGGTGGAGCCCGCCAAGGCCCGGGCCGTGATCGAGCTGCTGCCGGACATCGCCATCACGCACCACCTGGAGGCCCGCTGCCTCACCGCTGGGGCCATGCCTGGTGCAAATCCCACCCTGGGCACCGTGGCCGTACTGGGAGGCGGCACCAGCGATCTGACCGTGGTCGCCGAAGCCCAACTGGCCCTGGCCTGCCATGGCATCGCCAGCGAGCGCATGCTCGATGTGGGAGTGGCTGGGTTGCATCGACTGCTGGATCGGCTCCCTGACCTCGCCGAAGCAGCGGTGGTGATCGCCTGCGCCGGCATGGAAGGGGCCCTGCCCACCGTGGTGGCTGGCCTGGTGCCCCAGCCCGTGATCGGCGTACCCGTGGCCGTGGGCTACGGGGTGAGCGCGGGAGGCATGGCAGCCCTCAACGGCATGTTGGCGAGCTGCGCCCCTGGTCTCACCGTGGTGAACATCGACAACGGCTATGGAGCCGCCATGGCTGCCCTACGGATCCTGGGCCGCGCCAACTGAGCTCAGCTGGAGTGCTTGCGGAGAGGGGCCTTGGATGGGGCTTCGATCTCGAGGAGCTGTTGGATCCAGAGCTGCATCGAACGGGGCAAGTTGCCCTGCTCATAGCGCTCAAGGGCCTGCATCAGCACCGGTGTGTTCACCCACTGGGGGGAGCGCGGCCCCATCGATGCGGTTAGCAGGTCGGCCCAGTGTGCGAACAACTCCCCCTCGGTACAAGGGCAGGGTGCACAGTCTCCCAAGTCCGTTTGCGACTCCCTTTGAAACGAGGAGACTGGCAGGGAGCTGAGGGCACTGAAGAAAGCTTTGAAGGGATCCCTAGAGGTGTTGCAAATCGGGATAGGCCGTAATCAAGGCATCGGTGCTCAGCACTTCGCCAACCCCTTCGGGCTGCCAGATCACTTCCAGGGCGATCAGATCGTCCACGCCCACAGCCCCCAATTGCTGAAGCGACTGGCGCAACTGCTCCGCCGTGTCGGAGCCCTTGAGCGCCAACTTGTTACGGCTGGCCACCAGCAGGGTGATGGCGATGAAATCGCTACTGGCGTCGCTGTCACCTGAGACCCCATCGCCAGCGTTGAGGCGCTGACCGGCCACGTTGCTGGTGATTTCGCGATCGAGTTTGCTGCGCTCGGTCATCGACAGGCGATTGAAGGTGGATTCGGCGCTCGTAAAAGGCACCTGGCCCACCTCGCTATTGGCGTAGACCCAAAGATCGGGATGGCGCAACAGAGCCAGGGTGGTCTCTTGAAGAGCTTTCTGCAGACCAGCGGCCTGGCTGGTGTCTGCACTGGAGGCGAGCCGGCGCAGATCGGTTTGCAGATCGCGGGCACTCGCCAGCAGGCCCACCTGCACCTGGGCAATGGTCACCGGACCATCGGTGCGGCCGCCGTAGGCCAGATCACCGCCCCGGCCTCGGGCCAGGGCCTGGCCGCCACCTTGACCACCACCGCCACCGCGAACGGCATTGACCAGCAAGCCCACCACGGCCATCAACACCAAAAAGCCAAACAGACCCCCGCCGCCAAAGCCAAACATCGGGATCAGGAAGGGAAAGCCAATCCCCCCGCCCCCGTAGCCGCTCCGATAGCCCCCTC
>Ga0310094_100030_pt1 | contig 15475 bp, 13 predicted proteins | sample LakMicMDCLOrngC5_FD_194438 | JGI IMG/M metagenome (GOLD analysis project Ga0310094, IMG submission 194438) | Enriched freshwater cyanobacterial communities from Lake Michigan, Michigan, United States - MI23.DCL.Orng.C5 | ecosystem: Environmental > Aquatic > Freshwater > Lake | place: USA... | reverse complement strand
GGCATGAAGGTGGGCGGCAAGCGCAAACTGGTGATTCCCCCTGATCTGGCCTACGGGGAGCGGGGCGCCGGTGGCGTCATCCCGGCAAACGCCACCCTCACCTTTGAAGTGGAACTGCTGAAGGTGGGCGGTTAACCGACTTTCCAGCCTGAGGAACAGCCAAAAACCATCGGTAGGATGCCGCCTCGGCACAACGCATCCTTCCGAATCCATGGCTCATACGCTGCCCGCGCTGCCCTACGCCCTCGATGCGCTCGAGCCCCATATCTCCCGCTCCACCCTGGAGTTTCACCACGGCAAGCACCACGCTGGCTACGTGACCAACCTCAACAACCTGGTGGCCGGCACGGATCTCGAAGCCAAGAGCCTCGAGGAGACCGTTCAGGCGGTGGCCGGTGATGCCAGCAAAGCTGGTGTGTTCAACAACGCCGCCCAGGTGTGGAACCACAGCTTCTACTGGCAGTGCATGAAGCCCGGTGGTGGCGACCGCCCCACAGGCGCCCTGGCCGATAAAATCAATGCCGATTTCGGTAGCTTCGAAGCCTTCGTCGAGCAGTTCAAAACCGCTGGCGCTACCCAGTTCGGCAGCGGCTGGGCCTGGCTCGTTCTCGATGGTGGCACCCTGAAGGTCACCAAAACCGCCAACGCCGACCTGCCCCTGGCCCACGGTCAAACGGCCCTGCTCACCATGGATGTGTGGGAGCACGCCTACTACCTGGATTACCAGAACCGCCGTCCCGATTACATGACCACCTACCTCGAGAAGCTGGTGAATTGGGACTTCGTGGCCGCCAACCTGGCTGCTGCCTGAACGGCTTAACAGCCCCACACCCCAAGGCCTCCGGAGACTCCGGGGGCTTTTTTATGGCCTGGACTTTGCCTGCTCAAGCACCGCCTCTGGCGGGATCCACATGGCATCGCCATAGGAGAAAAAGCGGTAGCCCTCGGCGATGGCCTCGGCGTAGAGATCGAGCAGGCGCCTGCGACCGATCAGGGCACTCACCAACAGCAACAGCGAGCTTTTGGGCAGGTGGAAATTGGTGAGCAACCCCTGCACCACGGCAAAACGGAACCCCGGCTGGATCACCAAATTCACCGGGCCCCGATGGGGCTGAAGCTGGCCGCCATGGAGGGACGCCACGGCTTCGAGGCTGCGCACACTGGTGGTTCCCACGGCAATCACCCGCCCGCCCCGTTGGCGGCAGGCCGCCACGGTGGCCACCAGCTCCTCGCTCACCTCCACCCACTCGCTATGGAGTTGGAGCTGGCTGAGATCTTCCGTCTCAACGGGGCGAAAGGTGCCCAAACCCACGTGCAGGGTGACCCGGGCCAGTTCAATGCCGCGGGTGTGGAGCTCGGCGAGCAGTTCATCGCTGAGGTGCAATCCCGCCGTTGGTGCTGCCACCGCTCCGGGTTGGGAGGCGTAGCGGGTCTGATAGCGCTGGTTGTCGCTTTCGGCGTGTTCGTGGATATAGGGGGGCAGGGGGATGGCGCCATAGCGCACCAACAACGGCTCCAGGGATGCCGCATCAGTGCAATCAGCGGGGAATTGGAGGATGCGGCCCCCGGTCTCGGGATCAGCCTCGATCACCTGCAGGGCCAGGGGTGGCTGGCCATCGGCCTCCACCGTGATCCACTCCCCAGGCTTGAGCTTTTTGGCGGGCTTGGCCAAGCAGCGCCAACGGGCCTGGCCCGCCGGCTCTAGCACGAGCAATTCGACCGCCCCACCGGTGGCGCGGTGGGCCACCAACCGGGCCCGCAACACCCGGGTGTCGTTGACCACCAACACATCACCGCTGTGAAGCTCACCCGCCAAATCCCACACGCTTTGGTGGCGAACGCCTGAATCTCCCTCCAGCATTAACAGGCGGGCGGCATGGCGGGGCTCGATGGGGCGCTGGGCTATGCGTTCTTCAGGCAAATCAAAGCTGTAGCTCGAGAGCCATTGATCAGCTGAATCGAAAGGATTCATGCGCACCGACCATGCAGATCATTCATGCGGGCAGGTAATACCTGACCGACGTGAAGATGCGATTTTTGCGTTGATCCAACGCCTCACGCATGTTGATGGAACGCTGATTCAGCAGGAGGGAGTCGAAGGGATAGCGGGGGATTGCCATCGGCATCACGATTGTGATCGTTTGGTTGGGATCGCTCTCCTCAACAGCGTCCACAAAATCGGCGAACGGCGTGATTAAGGAGGAATAGGGGCTCTCCAGGATTTGGAGCTCCAAGCGGGGGTCGTCGCCGACGCTGCGATTCCATTGACGACGCAGCAGCTCACCGTCACCGTCTTCAGGACGCACCCACACCCCAATCACCCGGTCGGAAACGGTGGCCGCGTAGCGCAAGGCCTCGAGGGTGGGTCGGCTCCAGGCCGGAATCCAAACAATGCTGATGTTGCCAATCGACCCCCTGCGGGGATCTAGCTGGATCGCACAGCTCTCGCCGGGCTGAAGCTCGAGCTGGGAAAACACCCGTCGATAGCGCCTGCGCACACTGGCCAGCAGCAGCACCAGCAGGGGAATGGCGATCACCACGCTCCAGGCCCCCTCGGAAAACTTGCTGATCACGATCACCACCAGCACCAACAGGGTGCTGAGCGAACCAATGCCATTCATCAGGGCATGGCGCTGCCAACCCGGCCCACGCTCCCGCCACCAGTGCACCACCATCCCAGCCTGGGAGAGGGTGAAGGCCATGAAGACACCCAGGGCGTAGAGGTTCACGGCCACGGTGGTGTTGCCCTGGCAGATCAGGATGATCGCCCCGGTAGCCACCAGCAGGGCCACGATGCCGTTCTGGAAAACCAGACGATCGCCAATCCAAGCCATCTGACGCGGCAGAAAATTATCGCGGGCCAACAACGCCGAAAGCCTGGGGAAATCGGCAAAAGCCGTGTTCGCAGCGAGCATCAGGATCAGCAGCGTGGTGATCTGCAGCACCCACAGCAGCGGGCTGTGGGGCCCAAACACCCGCATGCCCAATTGGGCCATCACCGTGACATCAGGATTGGGGGCCACGCCGTACATGAACCCCAGGCCACTCACGGCCAAGAACATGCTGGCCAGCAGCAGCCCCATCACTAGCAGGGTGTTGCGCGCCCGCTGGGCCGACGGAGAGCGAAACAACTGGACCCCATTGGCGATCGCCTCGATGCCTGTCATCGCTGAACAGCCGGAGCTAAAGGCGCGCAGGATCAAAAACAAGCCCAACGGTTGAACCGCCTTCACCAGGGGGGGCGGATCGGGGGAAAACCCATGGCTAAAGATCAGGTTCTGCAGGCCCGCCACCGCCAACACTGCCACCATCACCACAAACGCATAGGTGGGAAGGGCAAACAGGCGGCCAGCCTCCCGGACACCCCGCAGGTTGGCCCAGCCCACCAGCACCAACAACACCAGGGCGATCAGCACCTGACAGTTCAACAGCCACGGCCACAGCGACGAGAGGGCCTGGGTGCCCGCCATCAAGCTCACCGCGGCGGTGAGCACGTAGTCGATTAACAAACTTGCCGCCGCCACCAGGCTGGCCAGGGTGCCCAGGTTGGCGCGACCCACCACATAGGCCCCTCCCCCCTGGGGATAGGCCGTGATCGTCTGGCGGTACGAGAACACCACAATCGCGATCAGGGCGACGATCGTGATCGTGATTGGCAATGAAAAGGAAAGGGCGCCGCTCCCGGCCAGAATCAACACACCAAGGGCCGCATCGGTGGCGTAGGCCACCGATGACAACGCATCCGAGGAGAGGATCGGGAGCGCCTGAAAACTGGGAACGGTCTTGGCCTCCTCCTGGTCCCGGGGGAGGGGATTGCCAAGCAGTCGCCGCTTGAAGCGATCCTTGACGGAGTTGGAGGGGATCATCAGATGGCCAGGCTCTCTGGATTGGTCTCGATCAGCTGGGCCAGATCCTTGAGGAAGGCCGCCGCCTGGGCCCCATAAATCACGCGGTGATCAGCGGTGAGGTTCACCTGCATCTGCCGCTTGACACTGATCGAGCCGTCCTTACCGGCCACCACCGTGGGACGGGAAGCCGCCACGGCAAGGATCGCCCCGGTGCCGGGGGGAAGGATGGCATCAAAGCGATCAACCCCAAACATGCCCAGGTTGGAGAGGGTGAAGGTGCCCGTGCTGTATTCCTCCGGCTGGAGTTGCTTGGTGCGGGAGCGCGCCACCAGATCGGCCCAGTTGCGGGCCATGGAATAGAGGTCGGTCGTGTCGGCGTTGGCCAGCACGGGGGTAATCAGGCCGCCATCTTCCATGGCCACCGCCACAGCCACATTCACCGCCGCGGGATAGGCCATGGCCGATCCATCCGCTGAGGTGCCGGCATTCACCTGGGGATGGCGGGCCAAGGTGACCCCCACCGCTTTGGCGAGCAGGGCGGTCATGGTGACGCCCTTGCCCTTCACCTGCTTGTAGAAGGCATCGAGCTTGTCGGTGGTGATGGTGTAACCCACCCGGAAACAGGGCACCGCCAGGCTGGCCACCATGTTGCGGTTGACCGCGTTCTGCAGGGTGTTGAAGGCCACGCTCTCGCCGGGGCGACCAAAGGCCTGGCCGGCAGGAGCTGGAGCACTTGCCGCGGCCCCATTGCCACCAGCAGCGGCAGTCACGGCGGGGCCACTGCCTTCCGCCACCCGGGGCACCGTGATCGGCTGGCCGGTGGCCGCCAGGACGTCCTCCGCCTGAATCCGGCCGTGGGGGCCACTGCCGCGCAGGACTTCGAGGGCCACGCCCAATTGGGTCGCCAGCTTTTTGGCCCGGGGCGAGGCCACCACCCGACCGCTGGCGGTGGAGGCGGGAGCGCTGACCGCTGCCGCCATCACGGGTGCTGGGGCTGCAACGGGTACGGGGGCTGCGGGTGCTGGGGCCGCAGCGGGCTGGGCCGCAGGAGCTGTGGCGGAGGGCGCTGGGGCTGGGGTTGCTGGAGCTGCGGGCGCAGCAGGTGCCTTGGCCGCCACTTCGGCAATTTCGGCTTCGGTTTCCACGATCAAGGCGATCGTTTCGCCCACGGGGGCCGTGCCCCCGGCGGGCATCAGCACCGCCGCCAAGAAGCCCTCGTTAAAGGACTCCACGTCCATGTCGGCCTTATCCGATTCGACCACCAGCACGGATTCACCGCGCTCCACCTTGTCGCCGGGTTTCTTGAGCCACTCCACGATCTTTCCCTCCGTCATGGTGGAGGAAAGGGCCGGCATAAAGATCTCGTGGGTGGCCAAAGTCCTGTCTCCGCCGGGGATAAGAGGGGTCATTCCGGCGCCAGAAGCGCCGCAATCGCGCGACTTTAAGACGCCAGCCAGGTAGTGCTGGACTGGCCCGCCTGGGCTGCCATCGCCCTAAGACGTCGCTCGCGTTTGCAACCCTTAGGCGTCGCCCTCGATGGCTTCAATCACCCCATCGCGCACCAGCACAGCCGCCTGGAGCTTGTCCACCAGGCTGTCGCCCACGCGCACCTCGCAGAGGCTCTCAATCTGGCCCTGCTCCACAACCTGCTCCATCTCCAGATCACGCACCTGGCGCTGCTGCTCGAGCATTTGGCGCTTCTGCTCCTCGAGCTCGGCCCGCTTGGCCGCCACCTGCTGCTGCACCGACGCCACCTGGTCTTGGACCCGGGGATCCAAGGGATTGGCGCTCTGGCGACGGATCTCGTCGATCAGTTGCTGACCTTCCTGCTCCAGCTGGGCCAGCTGGGCGTCGGAGCCCGCCAAGGCCGTGCTGATTTCCCGCTCGGCATCCTCTTTCCAGCGCGGGGTCACCACGGCACGCACGGTGATCGAGCGCTTGATCGTGAGGGTGCCGTTGGCCATGGGTCTTGGAAATCAGCGCCCAGGCTGTCAGCCCTGCCAGGCCCGGTCAACGGCGGTTGGCCGCACCTTGCGCTTTGGGGTGCAACGGCGGATTCAGTCGTAGATGGCGGCAATGGCGGTCCCATCCCGTTGGGCAATGCGATCGCGGCGTTGCTTGAGGGTTTGGGTGAGCAGGCCGTTCTCCAGGGTGAAGGGCTCCACCAGGGCCACCCCCGCCAGGCGCTCATCGGGGCGGGATCCAGGCCGCTGGCTCAGCAGACGATTGCACTCGCGAGTGAGGGCCCGCAACAGGGCATCCCCTTCCAAGGCCGCACCTGCCAAGGCCGACCCTTCCAAGGCCGACCCAGCAGCAGTCCCCGCCTTGGCAAAGGCTTCGAGCGCCTCAGGGCGGGGCACCAGCAGCGCACCGAGCTGCTTGCGGTCCTGGCCCACCACCATCACCTGCTCCAGCAAAGGGCTGGCCCCCAGGGCCTCTTCCAACGGCCCTGGCTCAATGTTTTCACCGCTGCTCAGCACGATGGTGTCCTTAGCCCGGCCCGTCAAAACCAAGGAGCCATCGGCAAGCAAATGGCCCAGGTCGCCGGTGTCGAACCAGCCGTCGCCATCGAGCACCTTGGCCGTTGCCTCGGGCTGCTTGAAATAGCCCGCCATCACCTGGGGCCCCTTGACCAGCACCAAACCCTGCTGGCCCCACCCCAGGGGCGCGCGGGTCCCAGGTTCGACAATCCGCACGGCCGTGCCCGGCAGGGGGTAGCCCGCACTGCCGCGCCGGTTGCGCCAGGGCCGGCGACAGGTGACCACTGGGCTGGTTTCGGTGAGCCCATAACCCACCAGCAACTCAATCCCAATCGCCTCAAAAAAACCATCCACATGCATGGCCAGGGCCCCACCACCGCTGATGGCCGTGCGCAGCCGCCCGCCCACCAATTGCCGCCGCAACTTTGGCCAGATCAGCGTTTCAGCCAGCCGGTGCAGGGGCCAGCGCAGCCCAGCGCGCACCGCAGCGCCGGCCTGCACCCACCACGGCTCCTCAACCAAGGTGAGATTGCAAGCCTGGCGCCGCTTGCGCCCGTAGACCCGGCTATTGGCCAAGGCCGCCCTGATCAGTTGTTGGCGCTGGGCTGGCATCGCCTTGAGGGCATCATCAAAACCAGAGAGCAGCGCCTCCCAGAGCCGGGGCACGCTGATCAAATAGTGGGGCCGCACCTTTTGCAAGTCAGCGCGCAGCTGCTTGAGGTTTGTGTAGCTCTGGCGGCAGCCACAGGCCAAGAGGAAATACTCCGCGGCCCGCTCATAGGCGTGCCAAATCGGCAGCACGCTGAGCACCCGATCCCCGGGCCTCGGTGCCACCGCCACCCCCAAGGTGCGCACCTGGTGCAACAAATTGGCGTGGCTGAGGGGCACGCCCTTGGGCTGGCCCGTGGTGCCTGAGGTGTAGAGGATCGTCGCCAACCGCTGGGGATCGTCGCTGGGGGGGAGCAACGGACCCGCCTGCCGGCCTTGCTCGATCAGCCCCTGCCAGCTGAAACAGGGAACGCCAGACACCACCGCCTGAGCTGCCGCCCCCGCCGGCTCCCCCTCCAGCAGCACCACAAAACGCAGGGGCCCGTCCAGTCCCCAGGGGCCAGCCAAACCACCGCCAGCCAGGGCGAGCTTGTCGAGCAGGGCCGCCGACTCCACCACCAGGCCCACGGCGCCCGAGTCGCCCAGGATGTAGAGGAGCTCCTCCACCGGGGCACTGGCCCCCCGCACCGCATCGGCGGCCCCAGCGCGCATCAGGCCTTGATCAGCCACCAACCAGCGGGGGCCGTTTTCCGCAAACAGGGCCACCACATCGCCTGACTTCACCCCAAGCTGGGCAAAGCCCAAGGCCGCCTGGCCGATCTGCTGGTGCAGCTGGCGAAAGCTCAAGACTTCGGGCGGCTTGGCGTGGGGAGCCTCCAGGGCCGGGGCATCGCCATAGCTCTGGGCCAAGGCAGGCCAGAGCTGCTCCAAACCGCTGAGGTGGCCCCAGTCGCTGCGCTGCCGTAGGGCCCGCCGATCGCGCCGACTCGCCCGCCAATGGATCTCGGCGCGCCTGGGGGTCTTGGGCAGGAGGGGAGCAGTCACAGGGGTAGCGGCAACCTTGTGGTGTTGCAGGCTTACCACCCTTCGAGGGCTTCGTGGGGCTGGGGGGGCCGCAAAGCCAGATCAAATTGACGCGAGAAGGCTTCGATCAACAGGGGCCGCACCTGGGCGCAACTGAGCTCTGGCCGCCAATCGAGCAGGCGCCCCACCGGTCGGTCAGCGATGCCACAGGGCACCACCTGGGAGAAGCCCTCGAGCGGGCACGACACATTCAGCGCCAGGCCGTGTTGGCTGATCCAGCGCTTGGCCCCGACGCCAATGGCTGCCACTTTCTGGCCCTCGAGCCACACGCCAGTCAGGCCCTCAAGCCGGCCAGCGGCCAAGCCCAACCCAGCCAACAGATCAATCACCACCTGCTCGAGGGAGCGCAGATAGAGGTGGAGATCGGCCCCATGGCGCTCCAGGTTGAGCACGGGATACAGCACCAATTGGCCCGGCAGATGGTGGGTCACCTCGCCGCCGCGATCAATCCGGTGCACGGGCCAGGGAGGATCGGCCGGATCAAAACGCAGAAAGCCAGGATCCGAGCCGCGGCCCAGGGTGAAGCAGGGCTCATGTTCCAGCAGCATCAAGGCATCGGGCCCGGTGGGATCCCGAAACAGGCGTTGCTGCAGTTGCTGCTGGGCCTGCCAAGCCCGTTGAAAGGCCAGGGGCTCCGCCCTTTCAAAAAGGATTGCGTCGAGGCTGGGTCCCATCAAAAAGACTTCCTAGCGTGGCTCCGCCTGAGCACTGGAGTCGACTGCCATCCCATGAAACTGCTGATCCATGGCCGCAATCTTGACGTCACCGAAGCCATCCGCGAGTACACCGAAACCAAACTGAGCCGCGCCATCAACCATTTCGAGGGCCTGGTCAAGGAAGCCGATGTGCACCTCTCGGTCGCCCGCAACCCCCGGGTTCCCCAGCAGACCGTGGAGGTGACGGTCTTTGCCAATGGGACCGTGATCCGCGCCCAGGAACACAGCGACAATCTTTACGCCAGCATTGATCTGGCCGCCAGCAAACTCAGCCGTCAACTCCAGCGTTATCACGACAGGATTAAGGACCACCACCACAGCCCAGGGCACCGAGCCTCCCTCACTCCACCCACTGAAGCGGTGGTCGACGAGCAGCCGGTCGACGCATCCCTCACCGCTGGCAAAGAGCCTGCGCTGCCCAGCCGAGGGGTCCGTCGCAAATACTTTGAGATGCCTGCCATGGAGCTGGATCAAGCCCTCCACCAGCTCGAGCTGATTGACCACGATTTTTATGTCTTTCGCGATGCGACCAGTGGTCAAATCCACGTGGCCTATCGCCGCAACCATGGGGGGTTTGGGGTGATTCAGTCGAAGCAACCTTGAAACGGGACCGTCCCGACCTCGCCCCTTTGATCGACCATGCCCTGCTCGATCCCCACCAGGGCCACGAGGCGATCGCCCGGTGCTGCGATGAGGCCCGCCACTTTGGCTTTGCCGGAGTGTGCGTGGCCTCCCGCTGGGCGGGGTTGGCCCGCGAGAAACTGCCCCTTTCCGGCAGTGGCAAAGGCCAAAGCCCAAAACTGATCGCCGTGGTGGGCTTTCCCTTTGGCGCGATCCCCCAGCGGATCAAGCAAGCGGAAGCGGAAGCCGCCCTCGAAGCCGGTGCCGACGAACTCGATGTGGTGCCCGATTTCGGCGCCCTCGCCGATGGCAACACCACAGCGGTGCTGGATGAACTCGCCGCCATCTGCGAATTGGACCGGCCGGTGAAAGTGATCCTGGAAGCCGGACGCCTCGATGCCGAGGCCCTCGCCCTGTTGGTGGAGATCAGCATTGATGCCGGCGTGCTCTATCTCAAAAGCGGCAGCGGCTTTGGCCCACCGGTCACCGTTGCGCAAGTGCAAACCCTGCGGGACCTGGCCCGGGGCCGGGCAGCCGTGAAGGCCTCCGGAGGCATCGCCAGCCTCGAGCACGCCCTTGATCTGGTGGAAGCGGGCGCCAGCCGACTCGGCACCAGCCGGGGAGTTGCCCTCATGCAGGCCCTGCGTGCCTGAGCCAAACCGTGGCTGAGCAGAGCGTTGAGGGGCTGGCCCTCAGCAGCAAACCCCTGGGGGAAAACGACCGCCTCCTCACCCTGCTGACGGATCAGGAGGGCCTGTTGCGGCTTGCCGTTCCCGGAGCTCGCCGGCCCAAAAGCAGCCTGGCTGGAGCCGTGCCCCTGGCCCATCTCCGGCTGCAGGTGGGCGGGGGCAGCGGCCTGCAACGGGTGCGCCAACTCAAAACCCTGCACAACTACAGCCAGCTGGGCCAACGGCTCGAGACCCTCTCCGCAGCCCAAGCCCTGGCCGAACTGGGCCTGGCTCTGGTTCCCACGGGAACCCCCGTGCCTGGAATCCTGGGCGATGTGCTGATGCAGCTCGGCCGGCTCGAGGAGCTGGTCCGCGGGCACGGCCCCAACCTCGAAGCCCTGGCAATCGCCGTGCAGGGTTCCATCCACCTGCTCGCCCTCGGCGGCTACGCCTTGCCCATGGCCCAATGCACCCGCACCGGGGAGCCCTTGGATCCCCCCATTGGCAACTGGGATTGGCGCTGCAGCCTGGTGCCCAGCGAAGGCCTGGCCATCGGTGCCATCGCAGGGGCCCGGGTGGTGCTCAACGCCTCCGAATTGGCCCTGCTGCAGCGGCTGCTGCGGCCGGCCCTGCCGCGCAAACGGGACGGGGAACTCATGGGGCCCGAAGCGGTCTGGATGCACCTGCTCGATGTGGTGGAGAGCTGGTGCAGCGAGCATGTGGGGCGCCGCCCCAGGGCCTTCAAGCTGCTTCGCATGGGCTTTGGGCCATCATGACGGACCAGAACCGAAGACAAGCCAGCTTGCGCGGCCATCAAGCCCCCAAAGGATCCAACCCCGGACCGGGCACCGGGGTGTTGGGTGTGCTCACCCTGCCGGAATTCCGGAAACTTTGGATCGGCCAGCTCTTTAGCCAGCTGGCCGACAAGTTCTACATCGTGTTCATGGTGTTTTTGATCGCCCAGTACTGGGTGACCACCGCACCACCCAGTGAGGGGGCCATCGCCGAAGCCGCCGGCGCCTTCAATTTCAATTTGGATACCCGCGCCCAGCTGATCACCCTGCTGGCCACGGGCATCTATGTGGCCAACACCATCCCGGCCATGGTGCTTGGCCTGGTAGCGGGGGTTTGGGCCGACCGCTGGCCCAAGCGGGAGGTGATGGTGGCCTCCAACGCCCTAAGGGCCGGCCTGACCCTGCTGATTCCCCTGTGTTTGATCGATGGCCCCCACTGGCTGGGGCTGAGCTGGGGCTATTGGGGTCTGCTAGTGATCACCTTCTGCGAATCGGTGCTCACCCAGTTTTTTGCTCCTGCCGAGCAAGCCGCGATCCCGATGCTGGTACCCCAGCCCCAGCTGCTCGCCGCCAATTCGCTTTATCAGGCCACCAGCATGGGCGCCACGATCGTGGGCTTTGCCCTGGGTGATCCGATCCTGCGGCTGCTGCAAGGGCTACTGGCCCACATCGGCATCAACGACGGGGAATTTGTCTTGCTGCCCATTTGCTATGGCATCGCAGCCCTTTCGATTGCCCGCATCCGGGTCAACGAGCCCCCCCGCCAGCCAGCTGGCACCAGCGTCTGGGGGGAAATTGGCGAAGGCTTCCAGGTGCTCAAAGATCGCAGCAGTGTGCGCAGCGCCATGATCCAGCTCGTGCTGCTCTACAGCCTGCTCGCCGCGCTGTATGTGCTGGCTATCAGCCTGGCGTCGGCGATCAAGGTGCTCGGCCCCACCCAGTTCGGCATCCTGCTGGCCATGAGTGGGGTCGGCCTGGCCGTTGGGGCGATAGCGGTGGCCCAATGGGGCCATAGCCTGCGCCGCCGCACCCTGGCCTCCACGGGCCTGGGCACGATTGCCTTTTGCTTGCTGCTCCTAGGCCAATTCCGCGGCCAGCTGGGCCTCACCCTGGCCCTCTGCGCGGTGCTGGGCATCGGAGCGGCGCTCCTGGCGATCCCCGCCCAAACCACCATCCAGGAAGACACGCCAGAATCCCTGCGCGGCAAGGTTTTCGGCCTCCAAAACAACCTGATCAACATTGCCCTCAGCCTCCCGTTGGTGCTGGCTGGCACGGTGGTGACTTGGTATGGATTACTGCCGGTGCTATGGGCCCTGGCAGCGATCGCCCTCGTTGCGGCCCTCTTTGAGAGGCCCTGGCGACGCTGTTAGCGTGAACCTCCGGATGCTGCAGCCCTGGTGGCCCACATTGCCTGGCTAGGCAAGAAATCGCCCTTTTGCGGCAATGTCACCTATGGCCTCAGCACCACCCATGCCCTGAGGAGCCGAGGCCATGGGATCAGCTTTATCCATTTCGACACCCCAGCCGGTCGGCCGTCCCCAACCTCCCTGGCCGAAGAGCTCGGGGTCGATAGCTCCGATGGTCCTGGCAGTGGGCCAGATGGTCTGGGTGGGGGGCCCGAGGTAGCCCTGCCCTACCTGGTGAAATCGCAGGTTTACACGATCCCCTCCCCCGGGGCCCAACGGGAGCTCCGTGAATCCCTCGAGCGGCTGCGCCCAGATGTGGTGCACGCCAGCCTCACCCTCTCCCCCCTCGACTTCCGACTTCCCGACCTTTGCCAGCAACTGGGGGTGCCCCTGGTCGCCACCTTCCATCCCGCCTTTGACGCCAGCCTGCGCAATATCACCGCCGGCACCCAGCAGCTCACCTACCAGCTCTATGCCCCGGCCCTGGCCAAATTTGACCGGGTCATTGTGTTCTCCGACTTGCAGGCCGAGGTGCTGATGCGCCTGGGGGTGCGTTCAGACCGCCTCGCTGTCATCCCCAATGGGGTCGACCCCCACACCTGGAAACCGGCCGGGGCTAGCCCCAGCCCGGAGCTGGCCCAACTGCAACGGCGTTTTGCCGGCAGAAGGGTGTTTCTCTACATGGGCCGGGTGGCCACCGAGAAAAACGTGGAGGCCCTGCTCAAAGCCTGGCGGCTAGTACGGCCGGCGGGCTGCGTGCTGTTGATCGTGGGCGACGGGCCCCTGCGCAGCTCCCTGCAGGCCAACGACGCGGAAGCGGATGTGGTGTGGTGGGGCTATGAGCCCCGACTGGAGATTCGGGTCGCCCTTCAACAGCTGGCCGAAGTGTTCCTGCTGCCCTCGCTCGTGGAGGGGCTCTCCCTCGCCCTGCTCGAAGCCATGGCCAGTGGCACGGCCTGCGTGGCCACCGATGCCGGTGCCGATGGCGAGGTGCTGGAGGGGGGGGCCGGGATTGTGATCAGCACCCAAGGGGTCACCACCCAACTGCGCACCTTGCTGCCGGTGCTGCGCGACCAGCCCGTGCTCACGGCGGAGCTGGGGCGGCTGGCCCGTCAGCGGGCCCTGGAGCGCTACACCCTCGAGGGCAATATCGATGCCCTGGAAAAGCTCTACAGCCAATTGGTTCCCCAGCGGAGCCTGGTGGCCTGAAGCCGATGAAGCGGGTCCCTTAGCCGGCAGGCCCGACCTCCAGACTGCGGCAAATGGCCTCAAAAGCCTGGGCCGGATTTTGGGCCGCCGTAATGGGCCGGCCAATCACCAAGTGGCTAGATCCAGCCGCGATCGCCTGGGCAGGGGTCAGCACCCGCTGCTGATCCCCCAAGGCCGAGCCCGCAGGGCGAATGCCCGGTGTCACCAGGGCAAAGGGCTCGGGATGGTCGGCCCGAAGCGCCGCCACCTCGAGGGGCGAGCACACGCAACCGCCAATGCCGGCACCAGCGGCCAGACGCGCCAGCCGGCTCACATAGGTGGGTACCGGTTCGGAAACGGCCAGTTCCTGGGCAAAAGCAGCCTGCTCCCAACTGGTGAGCACGGTCACAGCCAGCAGGGTGGGAGAAGCAAGCCCCGCCTGATCAGCGGCTGCCATGGCGGCGTCCTGGGCCGCCTTGAGGGCCTCGCTACCGGCGCAGGCATGCACCGTGATCAGCTCCGCCCCAAGCCGGGCGGCGCTGCGGCAAGCCCCCGCCATGGTGGCTGGGATGTCGTGGAACTTGAGATCAAGGAACACCCGCAGGCCGAGCTCCCGCAGTTGGGCCACCACCTCTGGACCGCCGGCCCCATAGAGCTCCAGGCCCACCTTCACCCAACCCAGCCCGGGGATCGACTGGGCCAAGGCGATGGCTTGCCCCGCGTCCATGCCATCGAGGGCAAGGATTAGACGTTGGGCAGAAGCTTGGTTGGCGGCTTGGTTAGACGCTGGGTTTGGGGGCATGGCGAGGGAGGGCGGAGGGCTTCAGGCCACCAAACGCCTGAAGGTCTTTTTACCCAGCTGGAGCACCTTGCCGTCCAGCTCCGATGCATCGGCGAACTCCTGGTTGGGATCGGCCAACTTGGCGCCATCGAGTTTCACCCCACCCCCTTGAATCTGGCGGCGGGCGTCACTACTGCTGGAGCAGATGCCCACGGCAGCCAGCAGATAAAAGGCCTTGGCCGGGAAATTCACCTGGGCCAGGGATGCGGCGGGCACCTCCGCATCAGCGGCCCCAGTGCCAGCAGCCCCTCCCACCAAGGTGGCCGCATCCAGCTGGGCCTGGTGGGCCGCCGCTAGCCCATGGCGCTGGCGGGTGACCTCCAGGGCCATGGCTTTTTGGCGCTCCCTTGGGTTGGCTGGAAGGGCGGCCAAATCCAAATCGGTGAGCAGGGTCAGATAGGCATCGACAACGGCATCGGGCACCTTTTCAAGCTTCGAATACATCGAGAGGGGATCCTCCGAGAGGCCCACGGTGTTGCCCAGGCTCTTGCTCATCTTCTGGACCCCATCGAGCCCCGGCAAGATGGGCAACAACATCCCAAATTGGGGGCGTTGGCCGAAGTGGCGCTGCAAATCGCGGCCCATGGCCACGTTGAATTTCTGATCGGTGCCCCCCAGCTCCAGATCCGCCTCGATGGCATGGGAGTCGTAACCCTGCAGCAGGGGATAGAGGAATTCGTGCAGGGAAATCGGCGTTCCCGATCCGTAGCGGTTGGCGAAATCCTCCTTGGCCAGCATCTGGCCCACGGTGCACACCCCCAGGAGTTCAATCACCTCGGGCAAGGCCAAGCCCGCCAGCCATTCACTGTTGCGGCGCACCTCGAGGCGGCCAGGGGTCTCGAAATCCAAGAGGGCCTGGTCCTTGGGCAGGCCCTCCCCAAGCTGGGCCAGGTAGGTGCGGGCATTGGCCTCCACGGCCTCGGCGCTGAGCTGCACCCGGGTGGCACTCTTGCCGGTGGGATCGCCAATGCGGGCGGTGAAATCGCCAATGATCAGCACCGCCGTGTGACCCGCATCCTGGAAGGCCCGCAGTTTGCGGAACAGAATCGAATGCCCCAGGTGGATATCGGTGCCCGTGGGGTCGATGCCGAGCTTCACCCGTAGGGGGCGACCAGCTGTTTGAGCAGCGTCAATCCGGGCGGCCAGCTGTTGGTCGCCATCGGAACTAGCGCCGGAAAGCTCACCCATTGGGAACAGATCGGCGACCCCGCGGGCCAGGTCCTGGGGCAGTGACCAATCAGCTTGTGCCATCCGATGCCCGTCCTCAGGTGGATCGTAGGC
>Ga0310094_100017_pt1 | contig 18836 bp, 21 predicted proteins | sample LakMicMDCLOrngC5_FD_194438 | JGI IMG/M metagenome (GOLD analysis project Ga0310094, IMG submission 194438) | Enriched freshwater cyanobacterial communities from Lake Michigan, Michigan, United States - MI23.DCL.Orng.C5 | ecosystem: Environmental > Aquatic > Freshwater > Lake | place: USA... | reverse complement strand
CCCATAGCGGGCTCCACCATCCCGTCCGCCACCGTCACGGGCGCCGCCAGCACGCGACCAAGCATCCCGGGGGCCAGCCTCACGGGAACCGCTTTCACGGGAACCACCGTCGCGGGACGGCCTCTCCCGGCCCCCAGCATCGGCGTCGCGCTTCCATTCAGGCTTCGGGCCCGAAAAGCGTTGGGGACGACCCGCTCCGCGACCACCTGCGCCCATCCGCTTGTCTGGTCCGCGCTCAAATCGAGGGCTCATAAAAAATCCTGGCAGGGGTTATGGATCGTTTTCCTTCAAGTGATCTAGCAGCTCGGCCAACCGCGGGGGGTCATGGAGAAACAACCAGCCGAGCAGGGCCTCAAAACCCGTGGCCTGGCCGTAGGCACCCGGGTCCCCATTGCGAGGGCCCCGACCCGCCCGGTTGCGGCCGCGGCGGACCATGTCGATCTCGCTCTCGCGCAGCAGGCCTTCCAGACGGCCGAGGGCCTCGGCCTGGGCGCCAGCCTTGACCACCTGCACCACTTCGGCATGCAACAGCTGGGACTTGGCAGGCAGACGGCAACGCAGGAGTCGTTGGTGCAATTCCCAAACGGCATCCCCTAACCAGGCCAACTGGAGCGGGCCCAGGTCTCCACTGGGGGGGGCAGGTTTAAGACCGTCTAACCACCCGGAGGAGGCCAACCAGCCTGGGGAGGGAGCAGGTGGCACGGGTTCGGGGAACAACAACGCAAGCGGCGAGGCTAATCAGCCAACAAGCTTGCTCAAGCAGAGATCGTGCCCATTGCCGTGTCGAGGTCGGGCTGGAGATGGAGAAACTGCTCCAGTCGCACCAATTTCACCGTCTGCTTCACCCGGGCGTTGCCCACCACCAGGAAGGGCTGCTTCTCGTCCTGGCAGTGCTTGGCCAACTGGACCAACGCACCAAGCCCAGACGAATCGATGAAATCGATATGGGTGAGGTCGATCAGCAGGGGTTTCCTGTCTTGGCGGTGGGCGCCCAAAAATTCAACAAATTGTTTGTCGGAATAGGTGTCTAGCTGGCCAGTGAAACGGAACAGCTGGCACTTGGCCTGCTGTTCAAAGCCACCCCGCAGGGAGACCGTCAATCGCTGCAGGTCGTTAATAGCTCGAGTCCCCCAGATCAGGTCTGGGATGAACTGTAGGGAGGAAAATTGGAGCTGCAGACGTCGCACCAGAAGCGCCCCATCTCTGCGCCAAACGCCCTAACGACGCTCCTCCATCAGGGCAACAAAGCGGCCGAAATGGTGGTCTGCGTCGTGGGGCCCCGGGCTGGCCTCTGGGTGATATTGAACCCCAAACACTGGCTGCTGACGCATCGCCAGAGCGGCCACCGTTCGATCGTTGAGGTTGAGATGGGTGATCTCCACCCGATCGTCAGGAAGGGAACCCGCATCAAGGGCGAAGCCATGGTTCTGGCTGGTGATTTCGACCTGGCCGGGCGTGCCGCAGGGATGGTTGAGGCCGCGATGGCCATAACCCAGTTTGAAACTGGCTCCGCCGAGGGCCAAGCCCAAAATCTGATGGCCAAGACAAATGCCAAAGACAGGCAGGTTTGCCTGCTTCAGCAAACCTGCCGCCAGGGCAATGCCCTCGCTCACGGCAGCCGGATCGCCGGGGCCATTGGAGAGGAACACCCCCTCAGGCTGATGGGACAACACCTGCTCCAGGCTGCTGTCTGACGGCAGCACGGTGACCGTGCAGCCATGGGCCACCAGGCGCTCGAGGATGGCCCGCTTGATCCCGAAATCGATCGCCACCACATGGAACGGCCGTTCTGGGTTGCTCTGCAACCGCGCATCGAAGGCCGCAGGGCAAGGCTTGGTCCAGGTGTAAGGCTCCCGGGTGCTCACCTGGGCTGCCAGGTTGAGTCCGGTCATGGAGGGGGCAGAACGCACCTGCTCCAGGAGCGCTTGGGGGGAGGTGCCATCACTGCTAATGGCCCCATTCACGGCGCCCCCGTCGCGGAGATGGCGCACCAGGGCCCGGGTATCGACCCCGGCAATGCCCACAACGCCATGGCGATCCAACCACTGCTGTAGGTCCCCTTCCGCACGCCAGTTGCTCGCTGCGGGGGCCAGCTGCCGGGCAATGACCCCGCGCACATGGGGCCGATCGGCTTCCTGGTCGATGGCATTGACCCCCGTATTGCCGAGCTCGGGATAAGTGAAGGTCACGAGCTGACCCGAATAGCTCGGATCGGTCATGACTTCCTGGTAACCGGTCATGCCGGTGTTGAACACCACTTCGCCAAGGACCGTTCCCGTTGCACCAAAACCCTGACCGCGCAGCACGGTGCCATCGGCGAGGACAAGAACAGCCGCAGCGGCAGACTCGCTCAAAAGAGGCAGTACAGATCCCCCCATCATCCCGCAAAGGGGGCGGGCAGGGCCTGACGCAGGGCGAGGAGCTTCTGCCAGCCAAGGCCATCGGCCACGGCCCGTTGGGCCAAGGCCAATCCCTCTGGCACGGCATCGACCACGCCTGCAGCCCAGAGCACCAGGGCCGCATTCAAGGCCACCACATCCCCCTGGGGCTGGCTGCCGCGGCCTTGCAAAACGGCTTCAAGAATGGAGCGATTCAGGGCCAAATCACCCCCGGCGAGGGCCTCGATGGGGGCTAGCTGCAAGCCAAGGGCCCCAGGGTCAAGTTCGGCAGCACGAATCTGGCCCGCCTCCACCAGACGCAGGGTGTTCGGGCCTGCCAGGGATGCCTCATCGAGACCGCCAGCCCCATGGACCACCACGGCCCGCTCCAACCCCAGGCGGGCGAGGGCCTCGGCCATTGGATCGAGCAGCTCCAACCTCGCCACCCCCAACACCTGGCTGTCGGGCCGCAGTGGATTGACCAGCGGGCCCAGCAGGTTGAACACGGTGCGAATGCCCAAACTGCGCCGCAGGGGTGCCAGCCCCACCAGGGCTGGATGCCAACCCGGTGCAAAGAGGAAGGTGAGCCCTGCCTGGCCCAGGGCTGCCACCACCTGCTCCTGGGGTGCCCCAAGACAAATGCCGAGGGCTTCGAGCACATCGGCTGAGCCCACCTTGCCGCTGGCACTGCGGTTCCCGTGCTTGGCAACGGAGGCGCCACAGGCAGCAGCCACGAAGGCCACCGCCGTGGAGATATTGAAGCTGTTGGCCCCATCGCCCCCCGTGCCGCAGGTGTCCACCAGATGCAGTGCCGGTCGCGATGGCGGCATCGCACAGGCCTGGCGCAGCACCTGGGCCATCCCAGCCAGTTCTTCGCCGTTGACTCCCTTGGCGCTGAGGGCCACCAGCAGGCCACCGGTGAGCACGGGGTCAATCTGGGCTTCGAGCCATCCCTCCATCAGGCCCCCCGCCTGCTCAGCGGTGAGGTCTTGCCGCAATAAAAGTTGGTTGAGCAGGGCGGGCCAGCTCCTTGAAGCGGTCATGGCTAACGATGGGATTCAGGAACTGGTCGCCCAAAAATGGGCAGAAAAAAGCCCGGGTGCAAAGCACACCGGGCCGGGTGATGGGGACGTTTCCACTATCACCCGAAGACGGCGGATTTGGCCATCAATAGAGACGGATTAGGAATCTCACCGTGGGCTGGATGGGTGGTTTGGATTAGTTGCCTTCCTGGTCTGAAGTATCAAAACCTGAACCCACGGCTTCGCTGGCTGCCTCGTTGCCAACCGGGGCGGGGCGGAAACCATCGGCCCAAATCTGACGGGTGCGCAGGTGCAGTTGGTCGCGGCTAAGGCCCCACAGGCGCAGGGCTTTGGCCAGGTCGTCCTTGAGATCAGGGGCACCAGGAAAGCCCTCGTAACGCATGAACAGCCGGGCCGCATCCACAAGATGGTCATCCGCTGGCACTTCGACGGCCAGAAGCCGATCGATGGCATCGCGATCGGTCGCGTAGAGGGGATGGGTTTGATCGACTGACACGGCGGGAACAGGCATCGGGGACGCAACGCGTTGAATCAGCTTGACGGGGATGGACCTCCCTAGGTTGGCCTGCAGTTGTGATCACCGCCAACGTGGGCGCCTTTCGAGCCGATCTCATCGGGCGCTACCTGCGCCCCCACAGAAAGGCCGTCCTTCTTGGGGCCTTGGCGTTGGTGGTTGTCAACGTGCTCAGTGTCTCGATTCCACTGCTGGTCAGGCAGGTGATCGACGACCTGCAGGACGGATTTGCCCTGCGCGATTTGCTGCATGCAGCGGCGCTGATCGTGGTGCTGGCCACCGTGATGGGGGGCGTACGGCTGATTTCCAGGATGTTGGTCTTTGGGGTGGGCCGCCAGGTGGAGGCCGATCTCAAGCAGCAGATTTTCGACCATCTGTTGAAACAGGAGCCCGGCTGGGTGCAAACCACCGGCAGTGGTGAGGTGATCAGCCGGGCGACCAGTGATGTGGAAAACGTGCGGCGCCTGCTCGGCTTCGCCGTCCTCAGTCTCACCAATACGGCCCTCGCCTATGCCCTTACCTTGCCGGCGATGCTGGCGATTGACCCCTGGCTGAGCCTGGCGGCCGTTGGGCTTTACCCCTTGATGCTGATGGTGGTGCGCCTGTTTGGCGGCCGCATGATGCGCCAACAGCGGCGCCAGCAAGAGGCCCTGGCCTCCTTGAGTGATCTCATCCAGGAAGACCTCTCGGGTATCAGCGCCATCAAGATCTACGGCCAGGAGGCGACGGAACAAACCGCCTTCGCCGGACGCAACCGGATCTATCGGGATGCGGCCCTCAACCTGGCACGCACCCGCAGCACCCTGTTCCCCCTTTTGGAAGGGATTTCATCGATCAGCTTGCTGATCCTGTTGGCCCTCGGCAGCGGCCAACTCGAATCGGGCCGGCTGAGCATTGGCGACATCGTGGCGCTGATCCTGTTCGTGGAACGGTTGGTGTTCCCCACGGCCCTGCTGGGTTTCACCCTCAACACCTTCCAAACCGGCCAGGTGAGCCTGGAGAGGATTGAGGAAATCCTGCAGCGCAAGCCCCGGATTGTCTCGCCCCTCGAACCGGTACGGATCGACCGATCGGGCCAGGGGGGGTTAGGTCAAGAAGCCATCGAAGCCCGCGGTCTCACCATCTCCTATCCAGGTAGCTCCCGGCCGGCACTCCTGGACGTGAGTTTCTCGGTGGCCCCAGGGGAACTGGTGGCCGTCGTGGGGCCGGTGGGTTGTGGCAAAACCACCCTGGCCAGGGCCCTGGGTCGCATGGTGGAAGTGCCCAGCGGCCAACTTTGGATCGATGGCAACGACATCACCCGCCTGACCTTGTCTGACCTGCGCGGGCTGGTGGGACTGGTGCCCCAGGAGGGCTTCCTGTTTACGGCCTCGTTGGCCGAAAACCTCCGTTATGGGGACCCGGAGGCGCCGTTCTCCCGGGTGGAGCGGGCTGCCCAACAGGCCCGTCTCGAGGCAGACATCAAGGGCTTTCCCGATGGCTACGAAACCCTGGTAGGGGAGCGGGGCATCACCTTGAGTGGGGGCCAGCGGCAACGCACCTCCTTGGGAAGGGCCCTGCTCGTGGATTCCCCCTTGCTGGTGCTGGACGACGCCTTGGCAAGCGTAGACAACAACACGGCAGCCGCCATCCTGCGCAGCATCCGCGCCGAACAATCGAAGGAAGGCCAGGGGCGCACCATCTTGATGATCAGCCACCAACTCTCGGCAGCTGCGGCCTGCGATCGGGTCTTGGTCATGGAAGACGGCCGCCTGGTCCAGCAGGGTCACCACGACGACCTCTTGGCCGAGGGTGGTACCTACCGGCGCCTGTGGGATCGGGAGCAGGCCAGCGAACAGCTGCGGGTTGCGGGCTAACAGTTGTTGAGCTGACCTGACAGGGGCTCGCGTGATGGCTTAGCTGGAGGTGTCGTTATGCGCCGCAGCCATGGAAGCAGGCAGGAACCCATCCCTTGAAACTGCCAAGGCTTACCACCTTCGCTGCACCCTCACCTTCGGGGACATCTATGCCCAAATCCTGATCTGGATGCTGGTCATTTTTGCCAGCCTGGCCGCTGGCCTGGGGCTGATGGGGGCCAGCAAACCCCTCTTTGCCCTTGTGGGCGTTGGACTGATCCTGGTGGTGTCGCTGCCGTTTTTACTGTTCGCCTTCACCACCACCTTGCTGAATCACATCGCCCTCGAACCCAAGGCCTAACAGGGCTGCTTAGGCTCAGCGCCACTGAAAGCTGTCGCCGTGTTCGGATTGTTTCAACAGGCAGATCGGGGCCAGTCGGGTGATGGGGCGAGTCCCACCCTGCATGCCGTGCTCGGCACACCGATCAAAGCCCCACCCCTGGCCGGGCAGCAGGAAGCTGTTTTTGGTTGCGGCTGTTTTTGGGGGGCCGAAAAGGGTTTTTGGCGCCTGCCAGGGGTGATCACCACCGCCGTGGGCTATGCCGGCGGACAACTCGCCAATCCCAGCTACGACCAGGTGTGTTCGGGCCGCACGGGCCACAGCGAAGTGGTTCGCGTGGTGTGGGACCAAGCCCAGGTCGACTTCAGCGACCTGCTCAAACTCTTTTGGGAATGCCATGACCCCACCCAGGGGGATCGGCAGGGCAACGATCGGGGCAGCCAATACCGCTCGGTGATTTACGTGGAGAACGCCTCCCTACTCAGCCTTGCCACCGCAAGCCGTGATGCCTACCAAGCCCTCCTGGGTGCCGCGGGTTTTGGTGCCATCACCACGGAGATCAAAACCGACCAGCCCCTTCACTTTGCCGAGACCTATCACCAGCAATACCTGGCCAAACCGGGAGCTCGTCCCTACTGCTCTGCCCAGCCCAGTGGCCAAAGGCTCGGCGCCTTTGAGGGTTCCAACTACAAACTCGATCCAAGGGTCTGGGATGCCTACGACTGGTCCATCGCCCACTGCGTTCTGCGGGGTGACAACAGCCCGATTCAACTGGCTTAACGGGAAGGGGACCTGACCATGCTGGTCTTCGCGACCCTGACGGCTCTGGCCATGGGTTCACCCTGGTGGGAGGACTACGCCACCAGCGAAACGTTTCTGTGCCCCAACCAAGGAGTGCTCATAATTGAGCGCAATGATGCCCAGGCTTCCGTGGTCAGTGGCCGGTTTCGCACCACCCTGTTTCGGGAAAATTCTGATCTGCCTGGACTTCGCTATGGCGATGACCGCATGCGGGTGATCATCCGTGGGGATGTGCTCACCTTGGAGCAACTCCCCGATCGCTTCGACTGCATGCGCAGTCAGCAGGCTTAATGGATTTCTTGCGACCATGAATCCCTTACCGGACCGCACGGTGATTGTGGGGCTTTTGGCCACCTTGGGCCTCTGCTTTGCCGTGGTGTTTTGGTTTGTCAAGCTGAATCCATCGAGCGATGGGCAGATGCTGTGGCGTGAGGCCCCCAGCCGGCCAGCCATCCAAAAGCCCGCGCCAGCCAGCGGGCAATCTGGGGCTAACGCCCAACTGTTGTGAAGCCGTGACGGAACCAGAGCCACCCCAAGCGAAACGCCAACTTCACCCCCTGCCCAAGGGTTTGGTTGAGCTCTACGGCCTGCTAGCTGTGTTGTTTGTGCTCGTGCCGGAGTGGATGGCCGGGAGCGCCCTCTTCGGTTTTTCAAGCAACCGAACAGGCTCCGACCTTCCCCCAGCTGCAGCCGCTTGGCGCAAATTGCCCGAACTCAGGCTGGCCAACATGACCCTCGCCGAACTCAGGTTGCTGGCCAGGCAGGTGCGGCTTCGGGGCTATGCCAGCCTGGGCCGCGACCGCCTCACCGCCCGCCTCCTCGCCCGGCTGAAACGGCGTAAAGCGCTGTGGTAGCTTCCTTCTGACCGGGGCGTAGCGCAGCTTGGTAGCGCACCACTTTGGGGTAGTGGGGGTCGCAGGTTCAAATCCTGTCGCTCCGATTGAACGGTCAATTTCCAGAGTCCACAGCGTTTTCCACCGGCTCCCCCAGCCGGTTTTTTTGTGCCCCGTGCCGCGGTCCGATTCCTAAGCCGCCTCAACGGGCTGCACGGGGAATGGCAGGGCCAGGGCTTCGCGGTCACTGAGCCGGCGACTCCACGCCCCTGCTACCGGATCGTTCCAGCGAAAGCCTGCTTCTTTAGCCCGGTGGCGCTCGGCATAGGAGAGCTTGGCCCGAAACAGCTGGCGGGGTTCCTGGGCCGCGGCCAACAGCTCCTCGAGATCAACGCAGCGTTCAAAGACCTGAACCAAATAAATGCAATCCGTCAGGGCGCGGTGGGCTGCCCAGACAGGCACGCCGTAGGCGAGGGCCAGATCCCGCACCGAAGGGGTTGGGCGCAGGTGCCGATCGGCTGGCCATTGGATATCGGCCATCGAGCAAATCCAAGGCTTCTCGATGGCGGGCAGGGGCCCAATGCCAAACCACTGGCGATCAAACGCCACGTTGTGGGCAAGCACCGCATCCGCCTGATCCAGCATGGCCTCAAAACAGCTCAGGCCTGCCTGCCAGGGCTGGGGAAGCTGGGTGACCTCAGCCGCAATCCCGTTGACATGCTGGGCTGGATTGCGGGCGGCGGGGAGCAGGAACGACACCTGGGCCAACAGCGAGCGGCTGGCCACGTGAAACAGCACAGCCCCCACTTCAATGCACTGGCCATGGCTGGGATCGAGGCCCGTGGTTTCGGTGTCGATGATCAGCAGGAGCCCTGGTGCCGCCTTCGCCGGGCTCTGGTGACGGGGCGCCAAGGCTGGCAATTCAAGTTTGGGCGCTGCCATCGGAGCCGCAACGGGCTCTGGAGCGGCAACGACTGGCGCGGGGGTGGGCTGGGGATCCGGCAGGTGGTCCGGCTGGTGATCCAAGTCCTCGACCGCAGCCGGTGGAGGCGCCATCAAGCCGAGCAGGTCGTTCTGCTGCCAAAGATTGGGCTGTTCTCCCATAAGAGCCCCCAAGCACTGCCCCATGGTCCCAGGTGATGCAAGGGGCAGGTCAAATCCTGGTCCGCCAAGGCAAATCCATTCCACCAAGGCAAATCCTGGCCACTAGGGCAAACCCGCTGCCTAGGCTGCAGCCCAAGAATCCTCAACGTGTCTGCTGCCGCCATGCCCCTTGCCGTTGGAGATAGGGCCCCCTTGGTTGCCCTGCGCGATCAAAACGGAACCGAGCGCCGCAGCGACCAATTGGACGGCCAAGCCCTGGTGCTCTTTTTCTATCCCAAAGACGACACCCCGGGCTGCACCATGGAGGCCTGCGCCTTCCGCGACAACTACGCCGAACTGCAGTCCCTTGGCGCCGAAGTTTGGGGCGTCAGTGGGGACGACGCCAGCAGCCACCAGCGCTTTGCCACCCGCCACCAACTGCCCTACCCCCTGCTTGTGGACCAGGCCAATGGGCTGCGCAGGGCCTTTGGCGTACCAAGCGTGTTGGGCCTCCTGCCTGGGCGAGTCACCTACGTGATCGATGCCAGCGGCGTGATCCGCCACATCTTCAACAACTTGCTGGACGGTCCTGCCCACCTCCGGGAGGCCAAGGCTGCCCTGCAAACCCTGCGGACCTGATGGCCATGGCTCGCTGGCGGCAACAGGGGGATCTGTGGTTGCTGGACCCCTCCAACCATCCCGATGGCGAGCAGTCAAGCAAAGGGCTGATCCAATTCATTGGGGGCAGTTACCTGGCCGCCAAACCCCAACTGAGCTATCGGCGCCTCCTGGAGGCCTTAGCCCTGCGGGGTTGGCAGATCGTCACCTGGAGCTACGTGCCCGGCTTTGACCACCAGGGCCAAGCCAATGCGGCCTGGCGCCAATTCCGCAACCTGCGCAGCCAGATTCCCAACCCTGGGGGCCGGCCCTGCCTCCGCCTTGGCCACAGCTTGGGCTGCAAGCTCCATTTGCTGGCCCCCGACGGCGGCAGGGGCTGCGACGGCCTGGCGGCCCTGAGCTTCAACAACTTTTCAGCCGAGCGCTCGGTACCGCTCCTAGCGGAGATGGGCCAACAATTTGGCTTCCGCAGTGAGTTCAGCCCATCGCCCCAGGAAACCTTGCTGCAGGTGGAGACCAGCTACCTCCAACCCCGCAACCTGCTCGTGCGCTTTTCCCGCGACGGCATCGACCAAAGCTCCCGCTTGCTCGGTGCCCTGCAATCGAGGCCGGAGGATGCCTCAGAACTCAGGGAATTGCCAGGCGACCACCTCACCCCGGCCAGTGCCGGGCTACGCCAGAACCTCCTCGGCAGCTGGGCGGATGACCCCGCCAAGCAGCGGGCCGTGGATCGGCTGGCGGATTTGATTGGCCAGTGGTCTGGGCTGGTTGCCAAGCCCTAGGGGCCTGGGCTCAAACCCGCAGGGCTTCCAGCACCGAACGGTCCTCGAGGGTGCTGGTGTCACCCGTCACCTCCTCTCCTGCGGCGAGGGAGCGCAGGATGCGGCGCATGATTTTGCCGCTGCGGGTTTTGGGTAGGGCGTCGGTGAAGTGGATGGCATCCGGCCGGGCAATGGCGCCAATCTCCTGACCCACATGGCTGCGCAAGGCCGCCATCAGGGCGTCGTCGCCGACACGACCAACCTCCAGGGTCACAAAGGCCACAATCGCCTCTCCCTTGAGGTCATCGGGTCTGCCCACCACTGCAGCCTCAGCCACCGCTGGATGGCTGACCAGGGCCGATTCAATCTCCATGGTGCCGAGCCGGTGTCCCGACACGTTGATGACGTCGTCAACCCGGCCCATCACCCAGAAGTAGCCGTCGCTATCCCGCCGGGCCCCATCACCGGAGAAATAGAGGGAGGAGCCATCGGCGGGGCGCACTTCCTCCCAATAGCTCTTGCGGAAGCGGTCGGGATCGCCATGGATGGTGCGCATCATTCCGGGCCAAGGCCGACGAATCGCCAGGTAGCCCCCCTGGTCGGGCCCTTGGGAGTTGCCATCGTGGTCAACGATGTCGGCCACTATGCCTGGCAGGGGCAAGGTGGCCGATCCCGGCTTGGTGGGGGTGGCCCCCGGCAGGGGGCTGATCATCACCCCACCGGTTTCGGTCTGCCACCAGGTGTCCACGATGGGGCAACGGCCACCGCCAATCACCTGTTGGTACCAGATCCAGGCTTCTGGGTTGATCGGCTCCCCCACCGTGCCCAGGATTCGCAGGGTGCCCATGTCGTACTGGTCCGGCACCTCCCGGCCGCTCTTCATGAAGGCCCGAATTGCTGTCGGTGCTGTGTAAAAGAGGGTCACCTTGTGCTTCTCAATCACCTCCCAAAAGGCGCCGGGCTTGCTCGGGCGGGGAGCCCCCTCGTACATCACCGTGGTGGCGCCATTGGAGAGGGGGCCATACACGATGTAGCTGTGGCCCGTAATCCAGCCCACATCCGCGGTGCACCAATGGATGTCGTCCTCGCGGATGTCGAAAATCCACTGGAAGGTGAGGTGGGCCCAGAGGTTGTAGCCCGCTGTGGTGTGAACCACACCCTTGGGTTTTCCGGTGGATCCGGAGGTGTAGAGCACAAACAGCCGGTCTTCACTAGCCATCGGCTCGGCTGGGCAATCGGCGGCCTGGGCGCCCACCAGCTCATGCCACCAATGGTCGCGGCCGGCTTGCATCACGGAGCCACTCTTGATCCGCTCCACCACCAGCACCGCCTGCACTGAGGGCACCAACCCTCCGGCCAGGGCCGCATCCACCGCAGGCTTGAGCGCGACGGGTTTGTCCTTGCGAAACCCCCCATCGGCGGTGATCACCGCCTTGGCCTGGCCATCGATGAGGCGATCCCGCAGGGCATCGGCGGAGAAGCCGCCAAACACCACCGAATGGGGTGCCCCAATCCGGGCACAGGCCAGCATGGCGATGGCGGCCTCCGGCACCATGGGCATGTAGAGGGCCACCAGATCGCCCTTACCAACCCCTAGGGCCTTCAAGGCATTGGCGGCCTGGCAGACCTGCTGGTGCAACTCGCGGTAGGTGAAGGTGCGCACGTCCCCCGGCTCACCCTCCCAAATCAAGGCTGGCTTTTCAGCCCGGGGACCATCCAGGTGGCGATCCAGGCAGTTGAAGGAGAGGTTGGTGGTACCCCCCTCAAACCACTTGGCAAAGGGGGGATTGGTCCAATCGAGCACGGTGTCAAACGGCTTGAACCAGTGCAGGTGCTGGCGGGCCTGCCCACCCCAAAAGCCATCGGGATCGGACTCGGCGCTGGACGCCAAGTCCCGATAGGCCGCCATCGAGTTGATCCGGGCCGTGGAGGCCAAAGAGGCGGGCGGTTCAAAGACCCGCTGCTCTTGCAACACCGATTCAATGGTGGGGTTGTCGGCTTTGGGGCTAACGGCCTCGCTCATGGAGTCAACCGGTGCTGCTGATGGGATGGGCCCATTCAAGCGCTGAATGCGGGGCGGGGCAGGCGCTCTTGCAGGATGGGGGGGTATGGCCCTTCCCGCCGCCTGCCTCTTTGATCTCGATGGGCTGCTGCTCGACACCGAGCCGCTGCACGCCAGGGCGTGGCAGGCCGCGGCCGAACACTTCGGCTGCAATCTGTTAGCCGAGCAATTGCTACAACTGCGGGGCCGGCGCAGGGGCGATTGCGCCGAGCAAGTCATCGCCTGGATCGGCGACCAGGGTCTGCCCCAACCCACCCACAAAGCCCTGCTGGCCGTGCGCCAACCGATCGCGGAAGCCCTGCTGATTCATGCCAAGCCCACGGCGGGGGCCATGGCCCTGATCGCCCGCTGTGAAGCCCTGGCCATCCCCATGGCCCTGGCCACAAGCAGCTCAAAGGACGCCGTTGCCTTAAAGGCCGCACCCCACCCCTGGCTGAAGCGCATCAGCACCCGGGTGCATGGGGATGATCCTGAACTGACCGCCGGCAAACCGGAGCCGGATGTGTTTTTACTGGCGGCGGCCCGTCTGGCCGTAGATCCCCAAGACTGCTGGGCCTTTGAGGATTCCCCGGCCGGGGCCCAGGCCGCCCTCGCTGCCGGCTGCCAGGTGTATGTGGTGCCGCCCGACCATCTCCATGGCCAAAGTCGATCTGATGCCTACCCGGGCATCACCCTATTTTTAGGCAGCCTGGAAGAGATCAAGCTCTAGCCAGAAAGCTGTTGCTTTCGCTCGATTGGCCTAATAGAGCCGGCTGAGTACGAAATCCGGCAGGGCGCGCAGGGCACTGCGGGGCTCCGAGGGGGGCAGCCAAGCCAAGGTTTCAGCAGCCTCATGGGCAAAGCCTTCCGCCAGGGCGCGGGCCCGGGGGATGGCTTCGCAGCCCCGCACCAACTCGAGGGCCTGCTCGAGATCACCCGCTTCGCTGAATTCCCGCTCAATCAGGCCGGCCAGGGCAGGCCGTTCTTCCAGGGCAAACAGGGCAGGAGCCGTGAGATAGCCGGATGCCAGATCACTGGCAGCTGGCTTGCCCAGCTGTTGGTCACTTCCGGTGAAATCAAGGATGTCATCCACCACCTGAAAGGCCAGGCCCAACTGGCGGCCAAAACGATACAAATCATCGAGCTTCTCAGGCTCTAAGCCACTCAAAACCCCCGCAGCACGGGAGCTATTGGCAATCAATGAGGCGGTTTTGCAATAACTTTTTTCGAGATAGGTCTCGAAGCTCTGGCCCGTGTCGTAGCGGAACAATCCCTGACGAATTTCGCCATCGGCCAAATCCATGATCACCCGGGAGAGCAGCTTCACCACGTCGAGGTCATCGAGGTTGGCCAAGTGCCAACTGGCTTGGGCAAACAGGAAATCGCCTGCCAGCACAGCAACCCTGTGGTTGAAGCGGCTATGGACGGTATCAACCCCCCGCCGGGTGGCTGCCTCATCCACCACGTCGTCATGGACGAGCGAGGCGGTGTGAATCATCTCGGTGATTTCAGCCAAGCGCCGGTGGCGGGGGCCGAGGTCACCGTCAGGGGCGATGGCCCTGGAGATCAGCAAGACAATGCCCGGCCGCAGCCGCTTGCCACCGGCGGCAAACAGGTGCTCTGCGGCGGCCTGAAGAATCGGGTGACCCGCGCCAATCAGGCTGCGCAGATCAGCCAAGAGGGCGTCCAAATCAGCCTCAACGGGCTGTAGCAGCTCAGCAACCGTTGCCACAACATCTCCGCTGTGTCCGGATCCTAGAAGGCCCCGCCGGCAGACCGCAGGTCCACCTGGTTCACGGTGGGGCGATGGCCCAGCCACCCGCTGGCTCCAGCGGCAAAGGCCTCCGGACAACCGGTGACACAAAGGCGGGATCGCTGCTGGGCCGGGATCACGGCATCCAAGGCCAAATCGGCCTCCGGGGCATCACCCAGGCTGGCCAGCAGGGGGCCAAGGCGCTGCACCGCTGCCTCGGCGGGGTCAAGCAAGGTGACTCCAGCGGGGAGAAGGGAACGGAGCAAGGGCCGCAGCATCGGGTAGTGGGTGCAGCCCAACACCACGGTGTCGACCCCTGCGGCAATCAACGGCGCCAGGTACTCCTGGGCGGCAACCCGCAAAACGGGGGCCTCCAGATCACCGGCTTCGATCCAGGGCACGAAAGCGGGGCAGCCAACCTCGAACACGTGGGCCTGGGGCCGACAGGCCTGGATCGAGCGGCGATAGGCGCCACTCGCCACCGTGGCCGGGGTCGCCAGGACACCCACCCGATCGCTCTGAATCTGGGCCGCCACACTGTCGATCAAGCCCACCACAGGGACACCGGCCTCAGCCACCGCCACATCCAGGGCCAGGGCGTTCGATGTGTTGCAGGCCATCACCAGGACCCCCACACCCTGGCCCCGCAACCAATGCACCACCTCGGCGGCAATAGCGCGAATGTCCTCCACGCTGCGTTGCCCGTAGGGCACCCGGGCCGTATCGCCCAAATAGAGGCAGCGGGTATGGGGATAGGCCTCGTGCACGCGACGCAGCACGGTGAGGCCCCCCAGGCCGCTATCAAACAAGCCCACCAGCAGGCTGGCTGGGGGATGGGAGATGGCTGAGCTCTGGCCCTCTGGAGTTGCCATCACTGGGTCTGCAGAAAATTGAGGATGCCCGTCGCCAGGGCCAGGGCCATCCGCCGACGGTACGGCGCATCGGCCAGCCGGGGGGCATCGAGGGCACCGGTGACAAATCCCATTTCCACCAGGGTTGACGGCATCACCGTGCGGCGAATCACGAAAAACCGGGCAGGCTTAACACCCCGATCGGGGCTCCCGGGCGAAATCGAGAGCATTTGTTGCTGCAGCGCAGCGGCCAGATTTCGTGATGGGCGGCCAGCCTCCTCGAAATAGAAGGATTCGATGCCATTCACATCGGGGCGAAACCGGCTAAGGGCGTTGGCATGCACGCTCACAAAGGCATCGGCCCGGCTGCTGTTCGCCAGGGCAACCCGGGGCGGTAAATCCACATCCACTTCCGTGGTGCGCGTCATCAACACCTGCACACCCCGGGCCTGAAGCAGCCGCGCCACCTGCAAGCAGACATCGAGAACCACATCGGTTTCCCGCAGACCCCCAATCCCCACGGCCCCTGGATCGGGTCCGCCATGGCCGGGATCAATCACCACCTTGTAGCGGCCAACCGGCACCACCGGCAGGCCACTCGGCGACAGGGGCACCGAGGACGTCGGAAACGCGGTGGCCAATGAGGTGGCGGGAAATAGGGTTCCAGTGATCACCTGGGGCTCCAGCCGCGGGATCAGCACAGTGGGCGCATCAAAGTCGCCCTCCCCCAGGGACAGGGTTGGACCATTTCCTTGACCATTGCTGAAGCCATTTCCTTGACCATTGCTGAAGCCATTGCCGAAGCCCCTGGCGAGGGGCTTGAACTCCATCCGCCAGCGATCGCGGGATAGGCCCACGAGCCGAAGCTCCTGGGGATCCAATTCGGTGCCTGGGGCAAATTCGACCACCAGCCGGGTGGTGTCGGAATTTGGCCGGCCAATGCGAACTTCCCGCACCGGTGATGGGCCAGCCAGGCTGCGGGTTCTAGAGGGTTCCCCCGGAAAATCCACCCACACCCTGGGGCCTTGGCCGGCAGAGCCGGCCTGCAGGTAGGCCTTCAGCTGCACATCGGGGATGGTTTTGAGCTCGAGGCCCTGGCGGCTCAAACGCCAGGCCACCAAACTCGAGGCCAACCCTGGCTGCCCGGCAACCACGGCAGCAAGCAGGAGGAGCAATTGGCCCAGCCTGGCGAGCGGGGGCAACGGGCGCATCAACTGCTCAGAACAGCACGGGCCGGCGGTGCTTGAGGCTGGGCATCTGGGCGCGAACGCGATCCGCATGGCCAGGGTCCACGGGCGCTACGGCCAAGCCAACAGCTACCCCAGCATCGGCTAGCACCGTTCCCCAGGGATCGATCACCAGGGCATGGCCATGGCTCTGGCGCCGGCCGTAATGGAGACCGGTCTGGGCCGGTGCCACCACATAGGCCGTGTTCTCCACCGCCCGGGCCTGGAGCAGCACTTGCCAGTGGTCCTTGCCGGTGAACGCCGTGAAGGCGGCAGGCACCATCAGCACATCCACGCCCTGGGCTGCCAGGTGGCGGTAGAGCTCGGGGAAACGCACGTCGTAGCAAATGGAGAGGCCGATTCGGCCAAGCCCGGGCACATCCACCACGGGGGGCAAGACATCCCCGGGCTTCACCGTGGCCGACTCCCGATAGGTGTTGCCATCGGGCAAGTCCACATCGAAGAGGTGGATCTTGTCGTACTGGGCCAGAACCTGGCCCTCATGGCTCACCAATTCGGCCCGGTTGTAGGTCTGGCCTGGGCCCGCAGGCACGGGGAAACCGCCCCCTAGCAAGGTCACCTGATAGCGCCGGGCCATCGTGACCAAAAAGCGGCTGCATTGCTCGGCCAGCCCTGGGGCGAGCTCGAGGCGCTGGGCGTCCTCGCCCATGAAGGCGAAGTTTTCGGGCAGGCCCACCAATTCGGCTCCCCGGCGGGCCGCCAGTTCAATTTGTTCCTCGGCGGCGGCGAAGTTCGCATCGGGATTGGAGGTGCTGGTGAGCTGCACCGCTGCTGCCAAAAAACTGCCCACCGCAACCCCAAAACCGTTGGCTCAACTGTAAGGGAACTGCCTAGCTGGCCTTTAATACGCCTGGCTCCGCCTGGAAGGGCACGATCTCCAAGGTGTCGACGGCGGCGCAGCAGGCAAAATCCGCATCGTGGTTGCCGATGCCCATCAACCGCTGGCCATGGCTGGCGGCGCGCAGACAGCCTTCGGTGTCGTTGGCCCACTGCTGCCACAGGGCCAGGGCCGCCAGCATTTCATCGTTGCCGCAGCCCACGCCGCCATGGGGTGAAACGGCCATGGCAGCAGCGGCCACGGCCCCCGCCGCCAGGCTGTCCTCCAGGGAGTAATCCCCCTCCCAGCCGCTGCCCACAATCCAAACCTGCTGGCAATCCCGATCCAACAGGCGGCGGGCCACGGCGCTGCGGTTTGGCAGACAGGCGGTGACCAACAACGGCACCGGCTTGACCACCGCCAGGGAGCGGGTGCCGTTGGTGGTGCTCATGAAAATCCGCTTACCCCCAACCAACTCCCGGGTCACAGCCAGTGGCGAATTGCCGAGGTCGTAGCCATCCACCCGCTTGCCGCCCCGCTCACCGGCGCGCAGGCGCAGGTCTTGGGGCCAGGCGGCGGCGGCGGCATCGAGGGGTTCCAGCTCCGCGAAGGCCTCAATCGCCTCGGCACCGTTCTCCAACGACCAGGCAATGGTGGTGGTAGCCCGCAGCACATCGATCACAACGGCCGCATCGGGCCCGCCCTCGGCGGGGGGCCGCACCTGGGGCACCGTTTCTGACGTGGCGAAATAGGAGATCTGCACGCTCGCAGCCATGGGAGGGTGCGCCACAGTAGGAACCACTGATCAACCCTGATGCCAGCCCCGGCGATCCCCCAGCGCAGCCGCCGTGATTTGCGGGGCTTTATGGCGCTCTTGGAATCCCGCGGCCAACTGCGGCGCATCAGTGCCCCCGTGGATCCCGATCTGGAGCTGGCGGCGATCGCCGACCGGGTGCTCGCCATGGGTGGCCCGGCCCTGTTGTTTGAGAACGTGATCGGCAGCCCGATGCCGGTGGCGGTCAACCTGCTCGGCACCGTGGAGCGAGTGCTTTGGAGCATGGGCATGGAAGAGCCCCAGGAGCTCGAAACCCTGGGCGAGCGGCTCGCCCTGCTGCAGCAACCGCGCCCGCCCAAGGGCCTCAAGGAGGTGGCGCGCTTTGGCAGCGTGCTCTTTGACCTACTCAAGGCGCGGCCAGACCTCGACCTCACGCCGCCCTGTCACCAGGAGGTGTTCAAGGGGGACCAGGTGAATCTCGATGCCCTGCCGCTGCTGCGCCCCTGGCCAGGGGATGCGGGCCGGGTGGTCACCTTGGGACTGGTGATCACCAAAGACCCGGAAACCGGGGTGCCGAATGTGGGGGTCTACCGCCTGCAGAGGCAATCGAACAACACCATGACCGTGCACTGGCTGAGTGTGCGGGGTGGGGCCAGGCACCTGCGCAAGGCCGCCGAGATGGGCAAAAAGCTCGAGGTGGCCGTGGCCATTGGCGTACACCCCCTGCTGGTGATGGCCGCCGCCACTCCCATCCCGGTGCAATTGAGCGAATGGCTGTTTGCCGGGCTCTATGCCGGCGAAGGGGTGCGGTTGGCCAAGTGCAAAACCGTGAACCTGGAAGTGCCGTCCCACAGCGAAGTGGTGCTTGAGGGCACGATCACCCCGGGTGAGGAACTGCCGGATGGTCCCTGCGGCGACCACATGGGCTTTTACGGCGGTGAAGAGGCGTCGCCCCTGGTGCGCTTCCACTGCGTGACCCAGCGGCGCGATCCGGTCTTCCTAACCACCTTCAGCGGCCGGCCCCCCAAGGAGGAAGCGATGCTGGCGATCGCCCTGAACCGGATCTACACGCCGATCCTGCGCCAGCAGATCCCGGAAATCGTCGACTTTTTCCTGCCCATGGAGGGGCTGAGTTACAAGCTGGCC
>Ga0310094_100008_pt1 | contig 22866 bp, 27 predicted proteins | sample LakMicMDCLOrngC5_FD_194438 | JGI IMG/M metagenome (GOLD analysis project Ga0310094, IMG submission 194438) | Enriched freshwater cyanobacterial communities from Lake Michigan, Michigan, United States - MI23.DCL.Orng.C5 | ecosystem: Environmental > Aquatic > Freshwater > Lake | place: USA... | reverse complement strand
GCGCCCTGCTGGTGCTGAGCACCGGCACGGTGTGCGTGCTGGGCTTCGAGCGCCAGCAGCGGGCGCTGCTGCGCTGGAACGCTCCGGTGCCCCCCCTGTAGCCGCCGACGCCAACGCGTGCCAGCGTGTGGGGAGATGCGCGGGGCGGGAGCACCACCGTGGGCATGAACTCCGATGACGCCAACGGCCGCACCGGCAGCCGCCGCGGCACAGGCCAGCAGCCGCTCAAGCAAGTGGAATCCCGGGCGCCGGGCTGGCTGATCGCCGACCTCAACCCCGTGAACCGCAGCAGCCGCACCGTGCGCCGGCGGGAATGGCTGCAGAGCGAGCGCTCCGAGCCGAGCCCTAGCGCCCGGCTGGAGCGCTGGCAGCTGATCGTGAAGGGCCGGGTGCAGGGGGTGGGTTATCGGGCCGCCTGCTGCCAGAAGGCCCGTCAGCTGGATCTCAACGGCTGGGTGCGCAACCAGCACGACGGCACCGTGGAGGTGCAGGCGGAGGGCCACCTGCATGCCCTCACCGAACTGCGGCTCTGGTGCGAACGGGGACCGGAGCAGGCGGAGGTGCTGAGTGTGAGCCAGGGCCAACTGGCCCCGATCCGGGAGGATTGGTTCGAGATCCGCCGCTGAGCAGCACCTTCGATGACCAACGGGACCCTCTGGGCCGAACTGGTGGCCTACGGCAGCGGCATCGCCCTCAGCCCCCTGCACATCGGCCTGCTGCTGCTGTTGCTGCTGGGGCCCCATCCGCTGCGGCGCGGCGGCCTGCTGCTGCTCAGCTGGATGCTGACGGTGACCCTGATGGTGGTGCTGCTGCTGACCGTGGGCCACGGACTGCTGTTGAGCATGGCCCAGGGCAGCAGCCACCGCACCGGCCTCGACCTGCTGGCGGCCGGGGCCCTGTTGGCCCTGGGAATCAAGGAATTGCTCAATGGCGGCGAGGAGGGCACACCCCCCGGCTGGACCCGCCAACTGGATCGCTTCTGCGCCATGCCCCTGCCGTTGTTGCTGGGCGTCAGCTGCGGCCTCGAGCTGATCAGTCCCGATGATCTGTTCCTGTTCGCCAAAGCGGCGTCGGCCCTGCTGGCCTCGGGGCTGAGCCGCCTGCAGGAGGGGCTGTTCACGGCCGTGTTCACCCTGGCGGCCAGCCTGGCCCTGCTGCTGCCCTTCCTGGCGGTGCTGGTGGGGCGCGAGCAGGTGCTGCCGCTGCTGGAGCGCAGCAAGCAGCTGCTGTTCGCCAAAGGCGATCTGCTGGTGGGTGGTCTCAGCCTGGTGCTGGCGGGCTACATGGGCTGGCAGGGGGTCGAGGGGCTGAGGCTGGGCTGAAGCCAGCGGCGCCAGCGCTCGGCGTCGGTTGTGCCACGGCCATCGGCCACCAACCACACCGCCTGGCTGGCGCGACTCACCGCCACGTACACCAGCTGGCGGCGCAGGGTGTCATCGCTGGGCCAGAACACATCACCGGCGATGAACACCTCGGAGAAGGTGCTGCCCTGGCTGCGGTGCACCGTGAGCACCGCGGCGGGCCCCAGGGAGGCAAAGGCATCGCGCACCAGGAAGTAGCGGCGCCACAGGCCGCGGCCCTCCTGTTTGCCGGCGTCGCGGGCCCGCTGGCGCAACTGCCGCAGCACCCCATCCAGCTGCTCGCGGGCGGCACTACCGGCCGGCGGCAGCAGGCGCAGGCTGAGCCGCGCGTCACCCGCCTCCACCTCCGCCCAGAGGGTGTCGATCACCGGAGGGGTCAGCCCATCGGCGCTGCTGAGGCCGAAGTCCGCCAGGTCGCAGCGCTCCGGCGTCACGTCGCGCACCACCAGCTCACGGTTGGAACCGAGCAGCAGGTCGGGCTCCTCGGCGGCCTCCTCGCCGGCACGGCAGGCAGGGGCCATCACCGCCGAGCGGGTGATCAGCACCTCACCGGGCAGCACCGGCAGCTGGTCGGCCATGGCGCCGTGGATGGCGCGTCGGGCCAGGGGCACCAACTGCTCCAGGGCGCGGTTGGTGTAGCAGAGGATGCGGGCGTGGTCGGGGTTATCCAATTCGGCACCACGGCGCAGGGCCGCCTGGGCCGCCGCCAGCCACGGCCCCCGAGCCGCCACCACCACCTGCCCCTGGGGGGTGCGCACCGGCGCCAGCGGCGGCGGCTGGCGGCAGGGCAACTGGCCATTGCGCAGGCCCGTGGCCAGCTGCAGCACCGGGCCCTGGTGGCGCACCACCTCCGTCAGGCTGGCACTGGCGGCGCGGGCCATGGCAAACACGGGGCTCTGGGGCTCCCCCACCGGCGGCAGCTGGGCCGGATCCCCCACAAACACCAGTCGGGTCCGGAAGGGATGGGCACAGCGCAGGGCGATCTCCAGCAGGGTGCTGTCCACCATCGAGGCCTCATCCACCAGCACCAGAGCGAGGTTCTCCAGGGCCGCAGCGGTCTGCTCGGTCTCCTCACAGCGCTCCACATCCCCCTGGCGCTTGAGCTTGAGCCGCAGCAACCGGTGGATGGTGCTCGGATACCAGGTGGGCTGCAGCCCCCCCAACGCCAACTGGTGCCGCAGCACCCCCACCGCCTTGTGGGTGGGGGCCACCACCGTCCAGCAGAGGCCCAGCTGCTCCACCTGCTGCAGCAGATGGCGGGAGAGGGTGGTCTTGCCCGTACCGGCGTAACCGCTCAGCACAAACGGGGTGCCGTCGTAGGGGGCCTGCAGCCACTCGGCAAACGCCTCAGCCGCGGCCGCCTGGCCGGCAGTAAGGATGAAGCCGCCCGGTTCAGCCAACCGCCAGCCAGCCCCAATGGCGGGCCAACAGCAGCGGCGACCCCACCCACACCAGCCCCGGCAAGGCCACTAGCGGGCCCATCAGGCTGCCCACCAGCACCTCCAGGCGCGTGTGCCCCAGGTTTTCCTTGAGGGGCTTCTGGTCGGCTGGGGGCTCCGCCAGGGTGTTGACGCGGGCGGCCGTCAGGCCGGCGGCACGGCGCACGCCCGAGGCGTCGTAGAGCACCACAAAACATAGGCAGGCCGCCAGGGCGAACAGGCCAGAGTCGAAGCCCTGCTGCCAGCCCAGGGCGGAAGCGGTGCCGGTGAGCAGCGCCGAATGGCTCGAGGGCATGCCGCCGGTTTCCACCAGCACCTGCGGATTCCAGCGCCGGTGCACCACCAGCTCAATCAGCAGCTTGGAGAGCTGGGCGCTCCCGCAGGCGGCCAGGCCCCACCACAGGGGGCCGTTGTCGAGCAGACCCAGCCAAAGGGAGTGCTGGGCAAGGGGCTCGCTCATCGATCGCGGCTCGTGATGTAGTCCGCCAGGGCCAGCAGCGGTGCCGCCTTAAGCGCTCCGGCCTCCCCCTGGGCGAAGGGGGCCAGGGCCGCCTTCGCCTCCGCCACCAGCGCATCGGCGCGGCGGCGGGATTCCTCCAGCCCCAGCAGTTTGGGGTAGGTGGTCTTGTCGGCGGTGAGGTCCTTGCCGGCCGTCTTGCCCAGCACCTCGCTGCTGGCGGTCACATCCAGGATGTCGTCAATGATCTGGAAGGCCAGGCCGATGCCGCGGGCATACACCCGCAGGGCCTGCAGCAGCGCCTCCGGGGCCCCGGCGATCTGGGCACCGCTGAGCACACAGGCCCGCAACAGGGCGCCGGTCTTGTGGAGGTGGATGTACTCGAGGGTCTCGAGGTCGACGTCCTTGCCCTCGCACTCCAGGTCCACCACCTGGCCTCCGACTAGGCCGGGGGCGCCGGAGGCCAGGGACAGCTCCCCGACCACCGCCAGCAGCCGCTCCGCCGGTACACCGGGGCTCCGCAAGGCCACCATTTCGAAGGCGCGGGTGAGCAGGGCATCCCCGGCCAGGATGGCGTTGGCTTCGCCATAAACCTTGTGGTTGGTGGGGCGGCCGCGGCGCAGGTCATCGTTGTCCATGGCGGGCAGATCGTCATGGATCAGCGACATGGTGTGGATCATCTCCAGCGCCACCGCCGTGGGCATGGCCTGCTCCGCCACACCACCGGCGAGCTCACAGGCCGCCAGGCAGAGGATCGGCCGCAGCCGCTTGCCGCCGGCCAGCAGCGAGTAGCGCATCGCCTCCCGCAGGCTCTCGGGCCGTTCGGGGCCCAGCGAGCCATCCAGGGCCGCCTCCACCTGCAGGCGGGTGGCCTCCAGGTAGGCGGCGAAGTCGAACGTGGTGGTCACCGCCGCGATCATGGGGGAAGGGGCCGTGGGCCACGCAACTGGCGGGGATTCTCTCAGCCCAGCCGCGCCGATCCGCCACAGCAGGACGGAATGTGAGCCGTGGGGCTGGGCTGGCCATGGCCGAGTCCAGGGGGGCCGACCCCGGTGCGGCCGCCTGCGCTCCAAGGTTGGTACCAGTGAGGGCAGGATTTGGTACCACCCTTGGAGCGTTGCCCGCAGCAACCGGTGGGGCCGCCGGGGCAGGCCAGAGCGCCTCAGGGCAACAAATCCGCCAACGGTTGATCCAGGCCACAGCGCTGACACCAACTGGCCACCGTGTTCACCAGCAGCAGCGTCACGGTCATGGGGCCCACACCACCGGGCACCGGCGTGATGGCCTGGGCGATCGGCTCCACCTCCTCAAAGCGCACATCCCCGCAGAGCCGGGCCTTGGCCTCCGGGCCGGCGGCCGGGTCGGGCTCCAGGCGATGGATGCCCACATCCACCACCACCGCACCGGGCTTCACGTGCTCGGCTCCGAGCATCCGGGGCCGGCCGGCGGCCACCACCAGCACATCCGCCTGGCGGGTGAGCTGCCCCAGATCGGCGGTGCGTGAGTGGGCGATGCTCACGGTGGCATCGGCCGCCTGCAGCATCAGGGCCATGGGCTGGCCCACCAGGATGCTGCGCCCCACCACCACGGCCCGTTTGCCGGAGAGCTCCACCCCAGCAGAGGCCAGCAGGGCCATCACGCCGGCGGGGGTGCAGCTGCGGGGGCCGGGTTCCCCCTTCAACAACCGCCCCAGGTTGAGGGTGTGCAACCCGTCGGCGTCCTTTTCCGGATCGATGGCCGCCAACAGGGGCCGTTCATCCAGGCCCGCCGGCAGGGGCAGCTGCAGCAGGATGCCGTCCACCGCCGGATCGGCGTTCAGGCGCTGAATCGTGGCCAGCACCTCCGCCGCCGGGGTGTCGGCGCTCAGGTGGGCCCCCAGGTTGGTGATACCAATGCGGCTGCAGGCCTTCTCCTTGTTGGCCACATAGACCCCACTGGCGGGGTCATCCCCCACCCGCAGCACCGCCAGACCGGGCGGCCGGCCGGCCCGCTGCAGCCGATCGGCCACCACCGCCTGCAGTCGCTCCTCGATCTGGGCCGCCAACTGGCGCCCATCCAGACGGGTGGCCATGGCTCAAGCGCGTTGGCAACAGCCCCTCAGCATGCCGCGGCAGGGCTAGCTTGAAGCCGAACGTCATCGGTTGCGTTGATCCGACTGGCCCCCGGCCCTTCACCCTGGGGTGCGATCCGGCGCCTGATGCGGCATCTGGTGTGGCGGCTGTGGCGGCAGGAGCGGCCGCGCCAGGCCCTGGCCCCCTGGCGCCGCCGCGACACCAGCACGGTGCTGGTGGCCTGCCTGTTGGTGGCCCTGCTCTCCAGCTGGCCCTGGCTGGTGGAACCCAGCCTGCGGCCCGGTGTGCCGGCCCCGTTCACGGTGCGGGCCCCCAAGGCGGCCACGGTGGTGGATTCCGATGCCCTCGAGCAGCGGCGCTCGCAGCTGGGCCCCCGCACCCACGTGCAGGTGGTGGACCCCCGCATCAACCGCGAACTGGAGCAACGGCTCACCCGCCAGCTGCAGGCCATCGAACGGCTGGCCAACACGGGCCAGGAGCAGGTGGCCCCCCTGGCCCTCAGCCCAGAGGAGCGCGACTGGCTGATGCAGCTCTCGCGCCGGCGGCTGGCCCAATGGAAAGACGACCTGCGGCTGGCCCAGCGGCGGATGCTGGGGCAGGGGCTGATCGGCAGCGTGGCCCAGCGGCAGCTGGAGCAGGCGGCGGCGCTGCAGCTCGAACCCATGGACCAACCGGGCCGCGGCCTGGGGGCGCGGGTGCTGGCGGCGTCCCTGCAGGGCCGCACCAATCTGCGCATCGACCCGGCCCTGAGCCAGCGCTTGATCGAGGACCTGCTCACCCAGCAGGGCATTCCCACGATCCAGGTGCGCAAGGACGAATTGATCACCCGCCAGGGGCAACCGATCAGTGCGCAGTCCTACGCGGTACTCGACTACTTCGGCCTGGTGAATCGCCGCCCCCTGGTGGGGGCCTGGCTGGGGCACCTCTGCGAAGCGCTGGCGGCCTGCGGCGTGCTGCTGCTGCTGAGTCGCCGCAGCCGCCCCAGCCTCGAGCCGCGCCAGGCGCTGCTGGCGCTGGGGCTGCTGCTGCTGGTGCAGGGGTTCAAGCTCTGGCTGGGCAGCGCCGCCAGCCCCCTGGCACTGCTGGTGCCCGCCACCCTGCTGCTGGCCCAGGGGCTGGGCACCACCGCCGGGCTGGCCTGGGTGGCGGTGGCCAGCCTGCTGTGGCCCCTGCCCCTCGCCCCGTTCAACGACCAGCGGGTGCTGGTGGCGGCCCTGGTGGCCTCGATCACCGCCGTGCTGGCGGGCCGGCAGCGCAGCCGCGCCCAGCTGCTGCAGCTCACCCTGTTCATCCCCCTGGGGGCCCTGGCGGCCGAATGGCTGCTGCTGCAATGGGCGGCGGCCCAGGCGGAGGGCAACGGCCTGTTGCCGATCGGCGCCGACCTGCCCGCGGAAGCCCTGCTGCTGGGGGGCCTGCTGCTGGGGGTGCTGCTGATCAGCCCGCTGTTGGAGAGCTTCTTTGATCTGCTCACCCGCACCCGCCTGCTGGAACTGGCCGACCTGGAGCGGCCGCTGCTGCGGCGGCTGTCACGGGAAGCCCCCGGCACCTTCGAGCACACCCTGATGATCTGCGGCCTGGCGGAGGAAGGGGGGCGCGCCATCCAGGCCGACACCGACCTGATCCGCACCGGTGCGCTGTATCACGACGTAGGCAAGCTGCATGGCCCGCAGTGGTTCATCGAAAACCAGAACAGCGATGAAAACCCCCATGACGCCCTCGATGACCCCCAGCTCAGCGCCGGCATCCTGCAGGCCCATGTGGATGAGGGGCTGAAACTGGCCCGCCGTTACCGCCTGCCACGCCCCCTGGCGGATTTCATCCCCGAACACCAGGGCACCCTCAAGATGGGCTACTTCCTGCATGAGGCGCGGCGCCGCAACCCCGCCATCCAGGAGAGCGATTACCGCTACCGCGGCCCCATCCCCCGCAGCCGCGAAACCGCCGTGCTGATGCTGGCCGATGGTTGCGAGGCGGCCCTGCGCTCGCTGCCGCCGGACACCAGCGAAGACCAGGCCCGTGCCATGGTGCGGCGCATCATCGATGCCCGCTGGCAGGACGGCCAGCTCAGCGACAGCGGCCTGAGCCTGGCGGAGCTGGAGTTACTGGTGCGGGCTTTCGTGCGGGTGTGGCGGCGCATGCGTCACCGCCGGATTCCCTACCCCATTCCAGCCCGCAAGGGCTACAGCGCCTGAGCCATGGTGGCCCCCATGGCAACCGATCCCAGCACCAGCAGCGCATCCCCCTGGCGGCAGGCCTGGTATCCGGTGGCCTTCCTGCGCGACCTTGATCCGCGGCGCCCCACGGCCTTCACCCTGTTGGAGCAGGACCTGGTGCTGTGGTTTGAGGAGACCAGCCAGCGCTGGCGTGCCTTTGCCGATGTGTGCCCGCACCGGCTGGTGCCCCTCTCCGAAGGGCGCCTCAACGGCGCCGGTGAGCTGGAGTGCCCCTACCACGGTTGGACCTTCAACGGCGACGGCCACTGCACCGCCATTCCCCAGGCCCGTGATGGCAGCCGCATCAGCCGCAACAGCGACTGCCGCAGCTACGCCACCGCCACGGCCCAAGGGTTGCTGTTCGTGTTCAGCGGCGACGCCGCAGCGGCCGCAGACCACCCCCTCCCGCTGGTGCCGGTGCTGCAGGAGCAGGGCCAGGGCTGGGCCGACGGCTGGGTGGTGCAAGACACCTTCCGCGACCTGCCCATGGACGCCCTGACGCTGCTGGAGAACGTGCTCGACGTGAGCCACGTGCCGTTCACCCACCACGCCACCGTGGGGCGGCGGGAGAACGCCGGGCCGGTGGAGCTGGAACTCACCAGCTTCGGCCCCGAGGGCTTCACCAGCTTGTGGCCGGAAGGACCCAGGCGGGGAAAGCTGGGCAGCCAAACCACCACCTATGCGGCTCCGTGCCTGATGTGGCACGAGCTCACCGCCAAGGGCTTCGCCCGCATCCTCACGGTGGTGTACGCCACTCCGATCCGCCGCGGCGAGTGCCGGCTGTTCGCCCGCTTCCCTTTCCAGTTCAACTCCCCCTGGCCCGGACGCTTGCTGGGGCTGCGGCCGCAATGGCTGCAGCACCTGGGCAACCATGTGGTGCTGGAGGACGACCAGCTGTTCCTGCACTGGCAGGAGCGGGTGCTGGAGCAACGGGGCGGCAGCGCAGCCGCCGTGCGCCGCTTTCACCTGCCCACCAGCGCCGACCTCAACATCCGGGCACTGCATGACTGGGTGAACCGCTACGGCGGCGAGCCGTTTCCGGGCCAACGGCTCCCCCCACGGGAGGGGTTGGTGCCGCTGATGGAGCGCTATGAGGCCCACACCCGCCATTGCCGCAGCTGTGCTGGCGCCCACCGACGGCTGCCCCCCCTGCGCACCGCTGCCGGGGGCGTAGCCCTGCTGGCCCTGCTGGTGGCCGCCTGGTGCGGCCCTGGCTGGTGGGGTGCCCTGGCCCTGGCGGTGGCCGCCGGCGCCGCGGTGTTGCGCTGGCAATGCCTGCGCTGGCTCGATCAACTGCGGCGGGGCAGCGGCGTCCCTCCCCGCAACCGCCCCTAACCGCGCTGCCGACGGGCGCGCCAGGTGCGCTCCAGGATCAGACCGGAGAGCACCAGGGTCACGGCGTTGGCGGCGATCAACGGCCCATCACGGGTGAGCAGGCCGTAGAGGCCCCAGAGCACGATGCCGCTGCAGAACAACAAATACATGCGCAGCGAAATGCCACGGGTGTCGCCGCTGCGCAGGGTTTTCAGCGCCTGGGGCACGAAGCTCACCGTGGTGAGCGTGGCGGCGCCGTAGCCAATCAAGGCCAGCACGGGGGAGGGATCGCTCATCACAGACGCTCAGGGATCAGACGGACAGGGGAAGGGCACGGGGGAGTGGAAGCGCATCGGCTCACCGTTGAGCGGATGATCAAAGGCCAGGGCGGTGGCATGCAGGTGCATGCGCCGGGCGGTGGCGGGGGGTCCATAGAGCGGGTCCCCCAGGATCGGATGGCCCAGGGCCTGCAGGTGCACCCGCAGCTGGTGGGAGCGGCCGGTGTGGGGTTGCAACCCCAGGCGGCTGCCGCCACCAGAGGCGTGGATCAGCCACCACTGCGTGCGGGCGGGCTTCCCCAGGTGGCCGTCCACCGCATAACGGGGCGGCTGGTGCTGGCACTTGGCCAGGGGCCAATCGATCTCGCCCCGCGCAGCCCGGGGCACCCCCACCACATCCGCCACATAGTGCTTCAGCACCCGCCGTTCGGCGAAGGCGATGCTCAGGGCCCGATGCAGCGCTGGCTCCAGGGCCACCGCCACCAACCCGGAGGTGTCACGGTCGAGCCGATGCACCAACTGCGCCTGGGGCCACCGCTGCTGCACACGGGTGATCAGGGAATCCGCTTGCTGGGGGCCCAGCCCAGGCTGGCTGAGCAGGCCCGCGGGCTTGTCGAGCACAAGCAGATCGTGGCTGCGATGCACGATCCAGCCCGGCTCGATGCACAACGGCTCCAGGGTCTCAGCCATCCATCACCACCGGCGGCTGGCGATCCCAGCGTGCCATCGCCACACTGCAAGCAGCCGCGCTCTGCCGCCCATGGCCCTCGATCGCTTCAAGCAGGCGCTGGCCGCCCTCCTCGACCAGGCCCCCAGCGATCCGCTGGAGCGCGATGAATTCTTCGAGCTGAACACCCTGCCCACCGAGGGGGGCTCGGGTTTTGAAGTGGTGATCTGCGATGAGGAGCACGAGATCTTCGCGGTGATCCACACCGACCGGCTGTTTGAGGAGGGGGAGCCCGGCCAGGAGGAGGTGGAGGCGATGGTGCCGGCCTTCCTCAAGCAGGCCTTCGACTTAGACCCTGAGGAATGGCGAGCCACCGAACCCTTCGACCTGGGCTGGCGCAGCCGCGAATACCTGTGGTTCATGGAATTCACCGTGCCGGGGCTGACGCCCACCTGCCGCTTCGATTAGGGGAGCTGAAGCTGCAGCAGTTGCAGCTGCCGCTGGCGTTGGCTGCACAGCAGCAGGACCCCCTCCCCCAGCGGCGCCGGCAGGCCGGTACTGAGCCGCAGCACCTCCCGTTCCACCAGGGCCACCCCGCAGGTTTCCACGATCAACACCGGCAGAGTGGAGGCCTGACCATGCATGGCCTGCAGATCAAAGGCCTGGCGCGCGGCCCTGGCACTGCGCTCCAATCCGAGGGCCTCCACCAACGCCGGCCAGAGATCATTCACCGGCGTGCAGGCTGTTAGATCGAGGGTGGACATCAGTCGTGGTGCAGCTGCACAAAGTGGGGGGCAAACAGGAACACCTGCTCCCCCAGCCTCTCCTGCTGCCCGTCGAGGGCAAAGGCGCCACCGGCCATGAAATCGGCGGCGCGCTGCTTCTGGTCCGGCGGCAGGGCGCTGAGGTTGAGCAGCACCGTGGCGTGATCCCGTAGGGCCAGCACCGCCTCCTGCAAGGCCTCAAACCGGGTGGGTTGCAGCACCACCACCTCAGCCCCCCAGCGCTGCCGGTCCGGAATCAAATCGGGGGGGAGCGTCTCCATGCTCAGGCCTCAGGGCCGTCGGGGGCGAAGCGTTGCAACAACTCCGCTGTGGGGTGAATGGTTTCCACCTCATCCTCGTTATCGAGAAAGGCGTCGAACGATCGGTAACGACGAATCGTGGGGCTGTACTGAGGATCGGCACAGACCTCCGGCCAATCCATCGTCTTGGGTTTGAGCTCCTGGAAAAAGGCCAAGGCCTCCTCCAGATCCGCCGCATCTCCGCAGCCTTCCCCCTGCCAGATCAATTCATAGAAGGTCATGGGAGCACCCCCCGGCCCTGGTGAACCCAGCATGACCCGAGCAACAGAAAGCGGCCACCCGGAGGCGGCCGCCATGAACTTCCACGAATTGCGGAGAATCAGCGCAGGGAATCAGCTGAGCCGTACGCAAGGGCGGCTCGCTGCCGCGACTCACTCCTCTTCGCCGCCGGCAGGGATCAGTTTGATCTGCTTGCGTCCCAACTTGATTTCAAATTCATCGCCAGGCTTCAGGCCCAGCAGGGCGGTATAGGCCTTACCCACCAGCAGGTTGCCATTGCCCTGCACCGTGGCCACGTAGCTCAGCTTGCGGCCACCCTTGCCGGCACCACCACCACCGCCAGTACCCAGATTCAGGCCCTTGGCATCGAGCAGCGCTTCGTAGAAGGCGGTGAAGTTGAGACGCTCCGCGCCATCCTTCTTGGAGCTCACATAGCCACAGGTACGCACAAGATCAGACTTGCTGACATCGCCCATCTCCTTGACCTTGGCCAGGAGTTCAGAACCGGTGAGCATCGAAAAAGAGGAACGCTGCGGCAAACATAGCGCTTTAAAGCTGCATCACCAAGGGGCAGATGCGCCGTGAAGAGAGATTGCACAGGGCTGCCATCTTCAATCAGCTCCCTAGGGTCCCTCTAGCGCAAACCAACCATCCCATGACCATGCCGTTCAGCGTCGGTGAGGTATTTCTGGAAAGCGTCTCCACCGGTGTGATCACCGCCGAGGAAATCGCCTGGATCACAGCCGAGCAGGCCAGCTTTGATCGCCAGGAAGAGGCCATGGTGCTGAAGCTGGGTCGCCTGGTCGATAACGGCACGATTCAGATCGGCTGTCGCTTGCTGCAGGCTTGAGGCCCGACGCCGCTTGTCCCGCTAGATCAACTCCGGATGCAGGGGGTCCCCCTTGAAGGGCCCCTGCACCGCGGCGGTGATCCAGCCGCCGTAGAACCCACCGGGCTGGGGCCGCACCGGCTCGTCGTCCAACCAGCACCCATCCATCAAGGCTGGATACAGCGCAAACCAACCCGCCAGGGGCGCGAACGCCTCGGTGGGCTGGGGGTAGCTCCACACCGCCCGCGGCAAGCGCCTGCCGTCGTGCACCACATCGAAGTAACGGGCCACCCCCTTCCACTCACAGAAGCTGCTCCCAGCCGCCGGCTGCAACAGCTCCAGGCACATCGCCTCCGGGGGCAGATAGAGCGTTGGCGGGTGGAAGGTCTCCAGCACCCGCAGGCTGGTGGCACTCTCCGCCAGCAGCTGCCCCAGGGCCCTCACCACCACCCGCTGGGTGCCCGGCACCAGGGCCGGGGGGCGGGGGTAGTCGCAGACGCGCTCGATCGGCGCCGCCATGGCTCAGCCCGGAATGAAGGTGCGCAGCCGGCGTGCATCGAGCCCGGCTCTGCGCTGCAGCTCCGTGGCATCAAGGGCCTGCTCCTCGCGCACCTGGGCGGCGATCACGTCGTCCTCCAGCACCGCAAACCCTTCGGCCGCCGCCAGCTCCAGCAACTCCGGCAACTCCAGGGGCTCCCGCAGGCGCTGGGCCAGGGCGGGCCGCTCACGGGCATGGGCCAGAAAGGCGTCCAGCTGCTGCAGGCTCACGGGTCGGATCCAAGTGCAGCTGTCCTAGCGGGTCGGCGCAGCCCCTGGGCACCGCCGGGATCCAAACTGATGCGATACACCAGGCCGCATGACCCGCATGCCCCCCATGCAGCAGCCCAAACCTCTGCCCGAGTGGATGCGCCGCGCCGGCGCCGGGATGACCGCCACCGTTGCGGTGCTGTTCGTGGTGCTGCTGGTGCAGGTGCGGCTCCAGAGCAACCGCATTCAGCAACTCCAGGACAAGGTGCAGACCCTGGAGAACGCCGGCGACCTGGAGCGCACCAATGCCCTGGAGGAGCAACTGCGCTCCACGGTGGAGCGACTGCAGGGCATGGAGGGGCTCGAACAGGCGGTGCAGCGGCTCAGCGCTGAGCAGGCCAACCTGAAACTGCAGATCGGTCGAGGCGGCTACGACAACAGCCTTCCCCCGGATCTACTGCGGCCGCCGGCCCTGCCCAAGCTGCCCAGCGGTCTGGAATGAGGGCCGCCGGGGTGCCGGCCCCGATCGACGCCGCGGCGCGCCTGAGCCAGGTGCAAAGCCCGGTGATCCCGCTGATGGGGGAGTGGATCCGCCAGACCCCTGGCACCCTCTCGCTCGGTCAGGGCATGGTGCACTGGGGCCCGCCGGCCCAGGCCCTGGAGGCCGCCCGCGACGCTCTCGCTGACGGCCTGGGCCAACCCCACGCCGGCGCGGCCAACCGCGATGCCTACGGCCCCATGGCCGGGGATCCAGACCTGCGCCACGCCGTGGGCCACTGGCTGGAAGCGCACCACGGCCTCGACCTGGAGGGCTCGGCGGTGCTGATCACCGCCGGCAGCAACATGGCCTTCAACGCCATCGCCCAGGTGCTCTGCGACCCCGGCGACGAGTGCCTGCTGCCGGTGCCTTACTACTTCAACCACGCCATGGCGATCCGCCTGGCGGGGGGCGTACCGGTGGCGGTGGAGGCGGGTGTGGTTCCCGATCCGGAGCGGTTGGCGGCGGCGATCACCCCGCGCACCCGGGCGATCGTGACCATCTCCCCCAACAACCCCAGCGGTGCCGTGCTGCCCAGGCCGGTGCTGGAAGCGATCAACCGGCTCTGCGCCGATCGCGGCCTGCTGCACATCAGCGATGAGGCCTATGCCCTGTTCCGCCATGGGGCGACGGCGGTGTGGAGTCCGGGGCAGGGGCGCGGCAGCGGCGCCCACACCGTGACCCTCGGCTCCCTCTCCAAAAGCCATGGCATGGCGGGATGGCGCATCGGCTGGGCCGTGGTGCCGCAAGGGCTGATGGCGCCATTGGCCAAGGTGCAGGACACGATCCTGATCGGGCCGCCACGGCTGAACCAACGGGCGGCCGTTGGGGCCCTGGCCGCCGGCGTGGGCTGGTGCCAGCAGCGCATCAACGCGCTCCAGACCCAGCGCCAGCAGGTGTTGGCGGCGCTGGAGCAGGCCAATGCCCCCTGGCGTCTGCTGGCTCCCGCCGATGGCGCCTTCTATGCCCTGCTGCAGCTGGACAGTGCCCTGAGCGCCGATGAGGCCATGGAGCGGCTGATCCGCGAACACCGGGTGGCCCTGGTGAGCGGCAGCAGCTTTGGCCTGCGGGGCTGCTGCCTGCGGCTGAGCTACGGCATGCTCGGGCCGGCGGATCTGGCGGAGGCCCTGGAGCGGTTGTGCGGAGGGCTGCTGGCCCTCAGCACAGCTCCGTAGCGCGATTCCGCGCTAGCCCTTCACCGCATCCCCACTGGCGCTGGGAAGGATGTAGCGCTGCAGGCCGATGAACAGCAACAGCACCGGCAGGATCGACACCACCGCGCCGGCGGCCACGAGCCGCCAGTCGAGGGCAAAGCTGCTGGCCAGCTGCTGCAAGCCCAGGGGCAAGGTGTAGAGCTTGGGGTCGTCGAGAATCACCAGGGGCCAGAGGAAATCACTCCAGGTGCCGATGAACACGAACATCGCCAGGGTGATCAGATCGGCCCGGGCCGCTGGAATCATCACGTTCCACCATTCGCCCACGGGGGTGCAGCCGTCGATGCGCGCCGCCTCCTCCAGTTCCACCGGCACCCCGGCGAAGCTCTGGCGCAGCAGAAAAATGCCGAAGGCGGTGGCCGCCTGGGGAATGATCAGCGCCCAGAGGGTGTTGCGCAGGCCCAACTGCACCATCAGCAGATACAGCGGGATCATCACCACCTGAAACGGAATCAGGATGGTGGCCACCACCAGGGCCAGCACCAGCCCACGCCCTGCAAACCGCATGCGGGCCAGGGGATAGGCCGCCAGGGAGCAGAACAGCAGATTGGCCAACACCGCCAGGCCACTGACCACCGTGCTGTTGAGCAGGTACGCCACCATCGGGTTGTCGTTGAACAACCGCCGGTAGGCATCCAGGCTTGGTTGGCTCGGCAACAGCGCCGGCGGCATCGTGAAGATGTCCTCGGCGGGGCCCTTGAGTGAGGTGCTCACCAGCCAGAACAGCGGCACCAACATCGCCAGGGCGATCAACAGCAGCGCCGCCAGCTGCAACGCACTGGCGGCCAGGCTGCGGGATCGGCCACTGATCAGCTCAGCCATCAGAGCCGGGGGCGATCGGCCGGGGCCAGATCCCCCACCGGCAACGGCGCCTTCTGGGGGTGCAGGGGGGAACGCTGGCTGCCGGCCACCAGGCGATTGAGGGCGTTCACGAACGCCTGGGCCGCGGCCACCACGATGTCGGTGTCCGCCGCATGGCCGGAATACAGCACCCCATCGGCCCGCAGGCGAATGGTGACCTCCCCCATGGCATCGATGCCTTCGGTCACCGACTTCACCGAGAACTCCACCAGCTCGTTGGGCACCCGCGCCAGCTGGTTGAGGGCCTGGCAGACCGCATCCACCGGACCGGTGCCGATGGAGGCCTGGGTGAGTTCGGCCCCATCGCTGTTCAACAGGGTGACGGTGGCGGTGGGCTGCAGGTTGGTGCCGGTGCTCACCTGCACCAGCTTGAGGCTGTAGCGGGCCTGGGCCTGCTGCTGCACCTGCTCACTCACGATCGCCTCCAGATCACGGTCGGAGATCTCCCGCTTGCGGTCCGCCAGCTCCTTGAAGCGGGCGAAGGCGTCATCGAGGTCGTCGCGCTCGAGGGTGTAGCCCAGCTCCTCCAACCGCGCCCGGAAGGCGCTGCGGCCGCTCAACTTGCCCAAGGAGATGCGGTTGTCCGCCAGGCCGATGGTGCGGGCGTCGATGATCTCGTAGGTGAGGCGGTTCTTGAGCACACCGTCCTGGTGGATGCCGCTCTCGTGGGCAAAGGCATTGGCCCCCACGATCGCCTTGTTGGGCTGCACGGCCATGCCCGTGAGGTTGCTCACCAGGCGGGAGGTTTTGTAAATCTCCTCAGTGCGCACGCCGGTGAGCGGCTCGCTGCTGTCGGCGGGCCGCCCCAGGAAGGGGTTGAAGTAGCTGCGGCGCACGTGCAGGGCCATCACCAGCTCCTCGAGGGAGGCGTTGCCGGCCCGCTCACCGATGCCATTGATGGTGCACTCCAACTGGCGGGCGCCGTTCTTCACCGCCTCGAGGAAATTGGCCACCGCCAGGCCCAGGTCGTTGTGGCCGTGGACGGAGATCACCGCCTGGTCGATGTTCGGCACATGGCGATTGATGCCCGCGATCAGGGCGCCAAATTCCGCTGGGGTGGTGTAGCCCACCGTGTCGGGGATGTTGATGGTGGTGGCCCCGGCGGCGATGGCCGCTTCGATCACCTGATACATGAACTCCGGGTCGGAGCGACCGGCGTCCTCACAGGAGAACTCCACGTCCTCCACCAGGGAACGGGCGTAGGCCACCATCTCGCCGGCGATCTGCAGCACCTCGGCGCGGCTCTTGCGCAGCTTGTGCTCCAGGTGGATGTCGCTGGTGGCGATGAAGGTGTGGATGCGCTTGCGGGCCGCGGGCTCCACCGCCTCGGCACAGGCCTTGATGTCGCCCCGGGCCGCCCGGGCCAAGCCACAGATCACCGGACCATCGGCGCTGCCCACGCTGGCGGCGATGCGCTGCACGGCGTTGAAATCCCCCGGACTGGCGAAGGGGAACCCGGCCTCGATGATGTCCACCCCCAGGCGCGCCAGCTGCTGGGCGATCGCCAGCTTCTCCTCCAGGTTGAGGCTGGCGCCAGGGGATTGCTCCCCATCGCGCAGGGTGGTGTCAAAGATCAGTACCCGGCCGGGGTCGCGGGCCATGGCGAGTTCAACGCGGAGTGGTTATGAGTTAGGGCCAGTCTAAGGCTGGGTCTGGCCGTCGGCCTTCTCCAGGGCGGGCCGCAGGTCGTTGAGGTCGACAAAGCGGTCGGCGGCATTGCGCAGCTCCCGCGGCACCATCCCATCGGTGCTCATCAGCACCACCTTCACCCCCTTGATGCGCAGCACCTCCAGCAGGCGCTCCAGATCGCGGCTGCCGCTGAGCAGCCACAGCTCATCAATGCGATGGGCGATGGCCAGCAGGTCGATGGCGATCTCCACATCGAGATTGGCCCGGCCGTACTGGCGCTGATCCGGATCCGGACCGAACTCCCGCAGCGGCTTGGCCCGAACCGTGTACCCCAGGCTGGTGAGGGCATCGCGGAAGGGCCGCTGGTCGGTGGGGTCCTTGAGGCCGGTGTACCAGAAGGCACCGGCGATTTCGGCACCGGGCCGGGAGGCGGCATGGGCCAGCAGCCGGCGCGGATCAAAGAACCAGCCCAGCTTTTGCTGCACGTAAAACATGCTGTGGCCGTCCACCGCCAGTGCCAGCTCCATCGCCGCGTTCCCGTTGGCCCGAGCCTAGAAGCTGCGCCTAGAGTCGCTCCACTGCGAGCCGAGCCCTTGGCCACCGGCGACCTGGCGCTGGTCCTGCACGCGCACCTCCCTTACGTGCACTCCAGTGAGCCCGGCTCCCTGGAGGAGGACTGGTACTTCCAGGCCCTGCTCGAGTGCTATCTGCCCCTGCTGGAGGTGCTGGAAAGCGCTGGGGCCGACCCGTTGCAGCGGCCGCGGCTGAGCATGGGGCTCTCGCCCACCCTGCTCTCCCTGCTCAGCAACACGGAGCTGAGCGCGCGCTTCGGCCCCTGGCTGGCGGTGCGGCAAGAGCTCTTGCATCAAGCGCCGGCGGGGCACACCGCCGCCGCCGCCAACGTGGCCCAACTGCTGGGCCGCGCCAGCCACGCCTGGCAGCTGTGCGGTGGCGATCTGCTGCCGCGCTTCCAGCGGCTGCAGCAGGCGGGGGTGCTGGATTTACTCACCTGTGCCGCCACCCACGGCTACCTGCCGCTGCTGCGGGATAGCCCGGAGGCGGTGCGGGCCCAGCTGCTCACGGCGGTGCGGGAACACCAACGGCTGTTGGGGGTGCGCCCCCAGGGCATCTGGCTGCCGGAGTGCGCCTTCTACGAAGGGCTGGATCGGCTGCTGGTGAGCTGCGGCCTGCGCTACGCCATCCTCGACGCCCATGGCCTGCTGCATGGCCAGCCCCGGCCTCGCTACGGCGTGTATGCCCCCGTGTGCACCCCGGCGGGCATGGCCTTCTTCGGCCGCGACAGCGAATCCACCCTGCCGGTGTGGAGTGCCCGCGACGGCTATCCCGGCGACCCCAGCTACCGCGAATTCCACCGCGACCTGGGCTGGGATCTGCCCGCCGACGAGCTCGAGCAGCGCGGCATCCCCTGCCCACGCCCCCTGGGGTTGAAGCTGCACCGGGTGTCGGGGCGCGACTGCAGCCTCGACGCCAAGCAGCCCTACGAGCCGGGCGAAGCCCAGCGCTGCGTGCAGCGCGATGCCGTGCACTTCCTGCAGGGGCGGGCCCGTCACCTGCAGCGTCTGGAGGGGGCCATGGATCGCCGCCCCCTGCTCGTGGCTCCCTTCGATGCGGAGCTGTTCGGCCACTGGTGGTTCGAGGGTCCGCAGTTTCTGGGGGCCCTGTTCCGCCAGGCGCCGAGTCAGGGGGTGGGACTGGTGACCCTGCGGGAAACCCTCAGCCGCGGCGATGCGCTGCAGCTGTGCCAGCCCTCCCCCTCCAGCTGGGGACAGGGGGGCTACCACAACTACTGGCTCAACGACAGCAATGCCTGGGTGATCCCGGAGTGGAACCGCGCCTCCCGGGCGATGGTGGAGCGGGTGAGCCGCGGCGTCGGCAGCGAAGCGGCCCGGGAGCTGCTGGATCAGGCCGGCCGCGAACTGTTGCTGGCCCAAAGCTCCGACTGGAGCTTCATCCTGAGGGCGGGCACCACCACGGATCTGGCCCGGGAGCGCATCCAACGGCACCTGGGGCGGTTCTGGAGGCTGCTGGAGGCGATCGACGGCACCGCCCCACTGCCGGAGGGCTGGCTGGAGGAGGTGCGGCGGGAGGATGCCCTGTTCCCGTTGCTGAATGCGGCGGATTGGACCCGCCTGCCGGCACCGCCCCCACCCCCATGACGGCGCTGCCGCCGCCGCTGGCCCTGACGCCCCAGCAGCAGACGCACCTGCTGGAAGGGGCGCTGCCGGCGCCGCAGGGGTTTGAACGCAGCCTGGCCCACCGCGGCCAAACGGCTCCGCGCCGCAGCCCCCTGCGGGTGCTGCAACTCAACCTGGGCCGGTTGTGCAACATGCGCTGCAGCCACTGCCATGTGGATGCGGGCCCCCATCAGGGGCACACCCTGATGCCGGACGCCGTGGTGGAGCACTGCATCGCCGCCATCGCCCGCCTGCAACCGGCGGTGTTGGATCTCACCGGCGGCGCCCCCGAACTGCACCCGCGCTTCCGCGAGCTGGTGCTGGCGGCCCGGCAGCAGGGCTGCCAGGTGATCGACCGCTGCAACCTCACGGTGCTGCTGCTGCCGGCCCTCCAGGATCTAGCCCCTTTCCTGGCGGAGCAGGGCGTGGAGATCGTGGCCAGCCTGCCCCAGCCCGAGGCCGAGGCCACCGATGCACAGCGGGGCGACGGCACCTGGGGGGCCTCGATCGAGGCCCTGCGGCTCCTGAATCGGTTGGGCTACGGCCAGGGCGATCCCACCCGGCAGCTCACCTTGATGAGCAACCCGGCAGGCACGCAGCTGCAACAGCTCACCACCTGCGATCAACGGCGCTGGGCCGAGCGGCTGCAGGAGCTGGCGGGGGTGCAGTTCGATCGGCTGATCGGGCTCAACAACATGCCGATCGCCCGCTTCCTGCAACAGCTGCAGGGGGATGGCCATGTGAACTGCTATCTGGCGCTGCTGGAGCGGGCCTTCAACCCCGCAGCCCTCGAGGGACTGATGTGCCGCGACACCCTGTCGGTGGCACCGAACGGGCAGCTCTACGACTGCGACTTCAACCAGATGCTGGAGCTGCCGCTGGCCAACGGCACCAGCATCGCGACGATCAGCGGCGCACAGCTCCTCGGTGGAGCCATCCGCTGGGGCAACCACTGCTACGGCTGCACCGCCGGCCAGGGCAGCTCCTGCAGCGGCGCCACCACGGCCTAGGCCTGCGCCCTCAGCCCCCCACTGGCCAGAGCAACCGCAGGCCCAGGCGCAACTCGCGGCCCCGCATGCCGATCAACCCCCAGCGCACCGACCAGGGGGCCCGCACAAACAGCTGCAGCATCGCCAGCAGCAGCTGCGGCAGGGTGAGGGTGTTCGCCAGAAAGCCGATCCACAGGGGATCCGGCAGGGCAAAAAAGGTGGCGAAGAACGCCCGCAGCTGGGCCTCCTGAAAGCGCATCAGCTTCTCCAGCCCGAATTGATAGAGGGCATGTTTGCGCCGCAGCTCCCGGGGCCAGAGAGCGCGCCAGCCGCAGGCAGCCACCGCCGCACTGGAGGCCTGGGGATCCGCCAGGGCCGCCGCCACCGCCTGGGCCACCGCCGGTGCCCGCCGCAGCAGGCCCCCCACCATGTAGCCCGAAGCGGGATGCACCATCGAGGCGGCCCCACCGAAACCCAGCACCGACTGGTGCAGGTCCGGCAGCGGCAGATTCATCGGAAACAGGCAGAACTCCTCGTGCTCCACCTCCAGCGCATGGATGCCGCGGTGGGCCAGACGCTGCTCCAGGCGCCGCTGCAGCACGTCGTAGGCCACCGGTGGCGCCAGGGCCAGGGAGGTTTCCTCCACGAAAAACAGGCCATCCCCCAGATCCATGGCATAGAGAAAGGTGGGGGGCTGCAGGCGTTGCTCCGGGCTGAGGTGATCGCAGCGGTAATCCATCAGCACGAATTGGCCCGGCTGCACCGGCGGTGCTGAAAAACGGCCGACGATGCCATAGGCCGCCTGGCCCGCCACGGGCCCCTCATCGGGGCGCTGCACCAGCAAGGGTTGATGGCCCGTGGCGTCCACCACCAGCCGGGCCTGGTGCGTGGGGCCCTCACGGGTCTGCAACGCAGTCAGTCCCTCCGCCTCCAGCCTGTGCAGGGCCGTCGCCGTGCCCTGCAGCAGTTCCACCCCGCCGCGCTCCAGGGCCGCGAGCCAATGGCTCTGCAGGGCCTGACGGTTGAACAGGCCGTAATCACGGCGATGGAGAGTGGGCTGGTTGGCGGGGCTGTTGGGGTCGACAGCACCGGCACCGAAGTAACTGACGCAATCACTCCAGCGGTGCTCCAGCAGGTGCCCCAACCCGAGGGCATCCAGCTCCTCACCCCAGATGCCATAGGTGTTGGGCCAGGGCTGCCGCAGATCATGGGCTGCTAGCAAGGCCACGCTGAGCCCCTGCTCCGCCAGGGACGCAGCCATGCACAGGGCGGCGGGCCCACCCCCCAGCACCAGCACCTGCCTCACCATGTCACCGATACGGTGTGGGCACATCCTGCAACAGAGCCCATGGGCGCCATCACCCGTTGGCTGCTGGCCCTGCTCACGGGCCTGATGCTCATGCTGCCCTTCGCGAGTGGGCAGACCGCGGCCTGGGCGGCCGAACCGGCCGCCGTGCCCCTCCATGTGGCCCTCCGGGTGGGCAACGTCTACCGGTTTTCGGCGCGGGAGAAGACCTACGGCGCAGAGGGCACCCTGCGCCTCTCCGCACCGGCCGCCGAGATGCGGCGGTGGTTGGCGGCGGGGGTGGATCCGGTGCAGTTGGTGCGCTTTCAGAACCTGGTGGAACCCTGGAATTCGCAGATCGAAGCCAACAGCGGCCCCCTACGGCTGGGGACCAACATCGGCCGCGACTATCACTTCAACGGCACCTTCTATTCCGATGAGATCAATTTCCGCAGCTATCCCTTCGGCACCCTGCCGCTACAGCTGCAGGTGGTGGCCGACCCCAGCTTCCCTTCGAATCTGAGCCATCCACCCCGCCTGCAGCTGAAGCCCAATCCCGCCCAATCCGGAGTGCAGCGAAGCAGCAACATGAGTGGCTACCGCCTCAGCGCCTGGCGGCTGGTGCCGGGGCAGGGCGGTGTGGAGATGCGGTTGATCTACAACCCGATGGGCTGGTCGGCGCTGGTGAAGTGGGTGCTGCCGCTCACCATCACCATGGTGGTGATGCTGCTGACCCCCAACCTGCGGGCCAGCTTCAGCTCGGAGCGTCTGGCGATTCCCCCGGTGGTGCTGCTGACCCTGGTGTTCATGCAGCAGGCCTACCGCGACTCGCTCCCCTCCTTGCCCTATCTCACGGTGTTGGATGGGCTCTACGCCTTTTCCTACCTGGTGACGCTGGTGTTCTTCTGCGAGTTCATCTGGTGCGCCAACCGCAACGACCGCCTCGGCGGAGCCTGCAGTGCCGTGGGTGAACGTCGGATTGAACGCCTGGAACTCAGCCTGCAGTTGGCGAGCTTGGCGGGCTACAGCCTGCTGGTGGCCTGGGCCTGGGGGCAGAGCTGATGCTGACCACCGGGATCACCGACGAAGCCCTCAGGCTTCGCCGGCATCACTGGCCTGGCTGATGGCCTCGATGGTGGCCTCGGTAGTGGCCTCAGTGGTGGCTGCGTCGAGGGTGGCAGCGTCGAGATCCACCTCCTCCTCATCGGCCGCCGGTGGCACCAGCACCACCTCCGCCAGGCGATCACCGCTATCGAGGCGCTGCAGGCGCACCCCCGTGGCGGCGCGGGACTGCTGGGGCACGGCATCGGCGCGCATGCGCACAATCACGCCCTTCTCGCTCACCAGGAGCAGTTCCTCACCGCTGCCGAGCACCTTCAGCCCCACGAGCACATCGCCGTCCCGGCGGAACTTGATCGCCCGCAGGCCCATGCCGGCGCGCTTCTGCAGTCGGAACTGATCCACCGGTACACGCT
>Ga0310094_100005_pt1 | contig 27874 bp, 19 predicted proteins | sample LakMicMDCLOrngC5_FD_194438 | JGI IMG/M metagenome (GOLD analysis project Ga0310094, IMG submission 194438) | Enriched freshwater cyanobacterial communities from Lake Michigan, Michigan, United States - MI23.DCL.Orng.C5 | ecosystem: Environmental > Aquatic > Freshwater > Lake | place: USA... | reverse complement strand
ATGCCTGGTTTGAGGCGGCGGAGCGCACCTACAGCGCCTGGACCGGGGCCATTGAGGCCGCTGGCCTGGGGGGGCGTTACCGCGAACTGGAACTGGGGGAATGGAGCGCGGCGGAGGGCATGGATCCCGCGGATCTCGAGGCCTTCTGCCGGCAGCCCCTCCCGTGGGACCACATCGATTCCGGGGTCGACAAGGCCTGGTTGGCGGACGACCTGCAACGGGCCCTGGCGGCGGCCGTGGTGCCTGATTGCTCCTTTGACGGCTGCAGCAGCTGTGGCGTGTGTGGGCCGGAGTTGGGCCACAACGTGGTGGTGCCCCCGCCTCCGATTCCGCTGCAAAGCCCGCAGCGGGCCCCCGCCAGTGAGCGGCTCCAACGGCTGCGCTTCCGCTTTAGCAAGACGGGATCCCTGGTGCTGCTCAGCCACCTCGATCTGGTGCGCTTGATGGAGCGGGCCCTGCGCCGTTCGGGCCTGCCGGTGAGCTTCACCGGTGGATTCCATCCGCTGCCCCGGGTGCAGTTCGGCTTGGCCCTGCCTCTGGGGGCGGAGGCGGAGGGGGAATGGATGGACGTGGAATTGGCTCGGCCGCTCACGGCTGAGGCGGCCCGTGCGGCCCTGCAGGAGCAGTTGCCGGAGGGCTTTCAGTTGCAGACCGTGGCGGAGGTGCCTGTGGCTGGCCTCAGCCTGTCCCAGGAGATCGTGGCGTCCCACTGGCTGCTGGTGCTCCAGCCGTCGGAGGGGCGCGTGGTGCCGCTGGAGGCCTGGCGGGATGCGGCGGCGGCACTGCTGGGCGCTGCCAGCTGGATCTGGGAGGACACCGACAAAAAGGGGCGGCCCCGCCAGCGGGACTGCCGCCCCTTCCTGCAGCAGTTGCAGCTCAACCCCACCGATCCGCCCGGTCAGATGGAACTGCATGTCCAGGCCCTGGTGGATCCCACCGGTCGCAGCCTCAGGCCCGAGCAGCTGCAGCAGTGGTTCGCGGAACAGTTGCAGGTCCCGCTGGATCTGGTGCGGTTGCGGCGCTGTTCGTTGCAACTGGCATCGGCCGAATCCCTGCCCAATCAGCCGTGCTAATTTCAATTCAGACGGCAGATCTGCGGCCTGATTATTGGTCCGCCTGATCGCTCCTCCGGCCTCCTCCTTTCCGACCGATCACGACCCGATCACGTCGAACGGATCTCCAAGGCCCGGAAGAGTTTCCGCAACAGCTTTCTTGAATTCGCTTCCTGAAAGCGGTCCGTTGCGGCTCCGTTGAGACGGACGCCCATTTCCCGGTATCCGCGCGCTATCGCCGCTCCGACCAGCAGCTCCCTGCCGGTCCTGGCCTTGGTTGATGCTCCAGGCCCAGCCTGTGGGTCATCGTCCCGCTCTTGATTTGCTCCGCCTCTGGTCCTGACGCCCACTGCGGCGTCGTCCACGCGCTGTCCATCACCCGTTCACAACACCCCGTTTCCGGGGCCTTCCCACAGCTCGTCTGACCAGATCGTCTTCCGAGGGCCTCTCACCAGGCCCTCTCCCCGCTCCGTTGTTTCCCCAGTCGCGCCACTGAGCCGTTTCACAGCTGCATCTGCACCCCAGGGTCGGCATCGGCGATGCCCTTCCCCCCGTTGCATCTGCACTGCCCGCCTCAGCCCCCGTTGCGCTTCCCCCTTCCCGGCCTGCCCCCGGCAGGTCATTCTCTGACCTTCCATGCCCCAGCAGATTGTCATCGCTGAGCAGCTGCGGATCGCCGCCGTGCTCACCGATGACCGTGTTGATGAACTTGTGGTGGCCCAGGGCCGCTACCAGATCGGCGATGTGTACCTCGGCACCGTGGAGAACGTGCTGCCGGGTATTGACGCTGCCTTTGTGAACATCGGCGAAGGCGAAAAAAATGGCTTTATTCATGTCACCGACCTCGGTCCGCTGCGGCTGAAGAAGGGCACGGTGGGCATCACCGAGCTGCTGGAGCCGCGCCAGAAGGTGCTGGTGCAGGTGATGAAGGAGCCCACCGGCACCAAGGGGCCCCGCCTCACCGGCAACCTCACCCTGCCGGGCCGTTTCCTGGTGCTGCAGCCCCACGGCCAGGGGGTGAACATCTCCCGGCGCATCAATGCCGAAAGCGAGCGCAACCGCCTGCGGGCCCTTGGGGTGCTGATCAAGCCGCCCGGTGCCGGGCTGCTGGTGCGCACCGAAGCCGAAGGGGTGAGCGAGGAGCAGCTGATTGACGACCTCGAGGCCCTGCTGCGGCAATGGGAGGCGATTCAGACCGCCGCGGAAACCGCCAGCCCGCCGGTGCTGCTCAACCGCGATGAAGATTTCATCCATCGCATCCTGCGCGACCACTGCGGCCCGGAGGTGACGCGCATCGTGGTGGATTGCGCCGACGGCGTCTCCCGCGTTCAGGCGTTCCTGGGGGCCGACCAGGGCCAGGTGCAGGTGGAGCTCCATCCGGAACCGGCGGAGATCCTGGAGCACTTCAAGGTCAATGCGGCCATCCGCGATGCCCTCAAGCCCCGGGTGGATCTGCCCTCCGGCGGCTACGTGATCATCGAGCCCACCGAGGCGCTCACGGTGATCGACGTGAACTCGGGCTCGTTCACCCGTTCCGCCAACGCCCGCGAGACGGTGCTGTGGACCAACACCGAAGCGGCCACGGAAATCGCGCGCCAGCTCAAGCTGCGCAACATCGGTGGCGTGGTGATCATCGACTTCATCGATATGGAGTCGCGCCGCGACCAGCTGCAGGTGCTGGAGCACTTCACTGCCGCCGTCCGCCACGATTCGGCCCGTCCCCAGATCGCCCAGATCACCGAACTGGGCCTGGTGGAGCTCACCCGCAAGCGCCAGGGTCAGAACATCTATGAGCTGTTCGGTCGCGCTTGCCCCAGCTGCGGTGGCCTCGGCCACGTGGCGGTGCTGCCGGGTAAAGACAGCCTGCAGCCGCTGGCGGCGGCCCCCGGCCTGGTGCGCTCCGCCGCGTCTGCCCGCGCTGAGGTCTATAGCCCCAGTGGCGGAGAGAGTTCCGGCGGCCGCCGCCGCCGCGGTGGCCGTGGCGGCCGTGCTGCCTCGGAACTCACCGAGCTGCCGCCCCTCCAGGAGAGCTTTGCTTCCCAGGGTGCGGGCCAATCCCATGAGGCGGCCCTCGATGCCGCCGAGGCGCCCTCACGGCGCCCCGAGGCGGAGTTGGTGGCGGTGCCCATGCAGCCCGAGCAGGAGCTGGTGTACGGCTGGTTGGGCTTGAATCCGGCGCTGCTGCTGGATTCGCTGCCCAGCACCGACAACGTGGTGGTGCGTGTGGTGCGCCCCGGTGAGGATGCGGATGCCGTGCTGGAGGAGGCTCGCCAGCAGTTGGCCGCCGCCGGCCCCCGCCGTCGCCGCCGCGGTCGCGGCGGTGCCCAGGGCGGCGCGGATGTGGCCCCTGCACCCCAGACCACGGAATTCGTGGCGGCTGGGGTGGAGGCGGAGCCCGTGCCGGCCCCCCTGCCCGTGACGGTGGAGATCACCCCACTGCCCGTCACCCTGCCGCCGGATCTGCCCGAGGCGGAGCCCGTGAGCCAGGGTCGCGGCAGCCGCAGCACCCGCAGCCGTTCCCGCGGTGGCGCCACCGCGGCAGCGGCCGTCACCGTGACCGAACCGGTGTTGGCGGCTGAGCCAGTGGCCGCCCCCGCGGAGCCCGACACGGACGAGAACGGCGAACCGCGCCGCCGCCGCCGCCGCTCCTCCGCGACCGTCTGAGCCCATGGCCACCCCGGCCACCCCGCTCGGTGCAGGCCAGCGCTGTGCCGGGGTGGATGAGGTGGGCCGCGGCTGCTGGTATGGCCCGGTGTTTGCCGCCGCCGTGATCCTGCCCGATGGGGCCCGGGATCCGCTGGCGGCCGCCGGCCTCACCGACAGCAAGGCCCTCACGGCCAAGCGCCGCGCGCAGTTGGTGCCCTTGATTGAGCGGCACGCTGAATCCTGGGCCCTGGGGCAGGCCTCAGCCCGGGAGATCGACGCGGTGGGCATCCGCACCGCCACGGAACGGGCGATGCTGCGGGCCCTGCAGCGGCTTCGGGCTCCGGCACCGCAGCTGGTGTTGGTGGATGGGGTGCTGCCGCTGCGGCTGTGGACGGGCCCGCAATGCACGGTGGTGCGTGGCGACAGCCAATGCCTCGAAATTGCCGCCGCCAGCGTGTTGGCCAAGCAGGCCCGCGACGCCTTGATCCAACGGCTGGCCCACCGCCATCCGGGCTATGGCCTGGAGCGCCATGCCGGCTACGGCACGGCCGTGCACCGGGCGGCCCTGCTGGAGCTGGGCCCGACCCCTCTGCATCGCCGCTCATTCCTGGGCAGGGTGCTGGCGCCCGAGCGCCTCGCGGCCCCCTGAGCCGTCAGGCCAGGGGGGTCACCTGCTGCCACAGCTCGAAATCCTCGAGTAATTGCTGGCCCACCCGGGTTTTGATGCCCAACAGGATCCCCGCCAGCAGCGAGCGTCCCGTGGCCTCGAGCACCCCCACCGGAATCAGCTTGAGCAGGCTGGGCTGGCTGACGCTCACCGCCAGGGTGGCTTCCCCATGCAGGCCGGCCTGATCTGCCTCCAGCCAGGAGTGCAGCGTCAGCTGGAAATCGTCCACCAACCCAAGGCCCTCCAGGGCGCAATCCACCGCCTCCAGCTCGATGCGGTTGGCGCTACGGCGCGCCACCAGGTCGACCACCGGCTGGATCTGCAGTTGGAACACCTGCAGGCGCGTCACCGTGTAGCGGTAGCGGCCACCCCCCAGGCCGCTGAGCTGCTGGGGGTCGAGCAGGGCGCCGATCACCCGTTCCTCATCGTCGAGGTAGCCCCCCAGCCGTTCCGCATGGCGCTTCACCGGCAGCTGCAACGCTTGGCAGGCGCTGAAGGCCAGGGGCATCGAGGGGCGGCCGGGGCGCCATGATCCTAAGCAGCACGGCCTGTTCTGCCCCCATGCGCATTGCCTTCCTCGGCCCGGTCGGCACCTACGGCGAGCAGGCGGCCCAGCGGCTGGCGGCCCTCGAGCAGATCCCCAACCCCGAGCTGGTGCCCCAGGTGGGCATACGCGCCGTGGTGAAGGCCCTGGCCGATGGCAGCTGCGAGGCGGCGGTGGTGCCGGTGGAGAACTCCGTGGAGGGGGGCGTGACCGCCTGCCTCGATGCCCTCTGGGAGCATGCGGAGTTGCGGGTGTCGCGGGCTCTGGTGCTGCCCATTCGCCATGCGCTGCTCGGCAGCGGCCCGATTGAGGGCATCAGTGAGGTGCTCTCCCATCCCCAGGCCCTGGCCCAGTGCAGCCAGTGGTTGGCCGACCACGTGCCCACCGCCCTGCAGCTGCCCACCAGCTCCACCGCCGAGGCGGCCCGCATGGTGGCCGGCAGCCGCTTCCGCGCCGCCATCGCCTCCCAGCAGGCGGCCCAGGAGCATGGCCTGGAGGTGCTGGCCTATCCGATCAACGACGTGCCAGGCAACTGCACGCGCTTTCTGCTGCTGCGCCGCGGCGAGCGCAGCCTCGATGGACCCTTGGCCAGCCTGGCCTTCTCGCTGCACTCCAACCAACCCGGAGCCCTGCTGCAGGCCCTGAGCTGTTTTGCCCAGCTGGCCCTCAACATGAGCCGCATCGAATCACGCCCCTCCAAGCGGGAGATGGGCGAATACATCTTCTTTGTGGATCTCGAGCTCCCGCAAGGCCCGCAGCCCCTGCAGCAGGCCTTGCGGGAGCTGCAGCCCCTGTGTGAGCACTTGGCAGTGTTCGGTGCCTATCCCCTCACCCAGCTCGATGCGCTCTAGGCGGCTGGCGCCGCCGCAGGGGGCTTGCGGGCCCGGAAGACGCCGAACTGCATCATCCCGGTGGCGAAGCCCCAGTGCATCAACAGCAGGGTGGGGGTCTCCCGCAGACCGAGCAGCACCGCCCGCGGACCGAGCCCCAGCACGGTGGCGGGGCGCCGGGCTCCCTCCAGGATCGATTCCATCCAGGAGGGCAGGGTGGCGCGGCTCCAATCGGCGGTGGTCACGTGGACGCCGCCGCCTGCCTGGGGGCTGGCCTCGAGGTTGCGGCGGAAGCCAGGGATGCTGGCGAATTCAGGGTGGGCCCACTGCACCAGCAGCTGGTGCATCACCCAGCGCTCCAGCCGTGAGAGGGGTTGTACCGCCGCATCGCGGCGGTTCCAGTCGGCCACGGCCAGCAGCCCTCCTGGTTTGAGCACCCGCAGCAGCTCATCGGCAAAGCGCTGCTTGTCGGGCATGTGCGGCCCGGCCTCCACGGTCCACACCGCATCGAAGCTGCCATCGGCCAGCTCCAGCGCCAGGGCATCCATCACCGCGAACCGGCAGGGCAACCCTGCAGGCGTGAGTTGCCGTGCCCGCTCGATCTGGCCGGGGCTGATGCTGATACCCAGGACGTCGAAGCCATAGTCGCGGGCCAGGATGCGAGCGCTGCCGCCGATGCCGCAGCCCACATCGAGCACACGGCTGCCGGGGGGTAGCTGATCCAGTCCGCTCCAGCGCACCAGCTCGTGCACGAACTCCACCTTGGCCTGGCGGAAATCCCGGCGGCGTGGGGGATCGCCGTAGTGCCCCAAGTGCACATGGTCACCCCAGAGGCGCTCCAGCAGCTGGTCATCGGTCCAGCGGTCGTAGGCCTCAGCCACGCTGGCGGTGCTGGCGAAGGCGCGGTCGCGGCGGGCCCAGATCAGCAGACCCACGGCCAGTAGGGCCCCGGCCAGGAGGGTGAGCAGCACCAACGAGGAGAGCAAGGGCTCAGCGCTCCACGTCATCGGCGCTGGAGTCGCCGCTGGGTTCGCCGTCGCCGCTGCCCTCGAGATCGCGGAAGGTGTCTTGCAGCACGGTGCGGGCCGCCAGCTGGCGCCGTGTTTCATCGAGCAGCTCGAATTCCTGCTGCAGGCGCTCGTGGGTGTCGGTGATTTCCAGCAGGGCCTGCTGCTGGTCGGCCACGGGGCCGCCGAGGTGCGACCCGATCCAGAAGGAGAGCTCCCGCGGCAGATCGGGCAGATCGTTGGGCAGGGAGGTGGGCTTGCCCATCAATTTGCCGGTGAGCTCCACCACATCGCGCAGGGCAGAGGTCACCTCGGTGGCCAGCTGGCTGAGGGCGTCGTGGTTGTCGGGTTGGTCGTCTTCAATCCAGCTCACCAGGCCCACTTTGAACGGGGCCTCGCGCACCACCTCCAGCAGGCGAAAGCGCTGCTGCCCGAGGGTCACGATGTTGCTGCGGTCGTCTGGCTGGGTCTGGTGCTGCAGGATCTCCGCGCAGCAGCCCACCTCGGCCATGGCCCCTTCCTGGGGGTCCCAGCGCACCACGCCGAAGCGCCGGTCGCTCTCGAGCACCGTGCGCAGCATCATCCGGTAGCGCGGCTCGAAGATGTGCAGCGGCAGCACCTCTTGGGGGAACAGCACCACATCCGGCAGCGGGAACAGCGGCAGTTCGCGCACAGCCAGTTGGGTCACGTCGTCGAGGTCCGGCTGAGGGGTTGGGTGGCGAAATCCTAGGCACGGCAAGGGCTTGCCGCGCCCAATGAAAAGCCCGCCAGGGCGGGCAACGGGGCTCGGTGCATCCAGCTGCGGAGGCACCCGCGTCGGGGGGGTGATGGATCGGCGCAGGGCCGATCAGAGCTTCACTTCGATGTCCACACCGCTCGGCAGATCGAGCTTCATCAGGGCGTCGATGGTCTTGGCCGAAGGGCTGTAGATATCGATGATGCGGCGGTGGGTGCGGGTCTCGAAGTGCTCCCGGGAATCCTTGTCCACGTGGGGCGAGCGCAGCACGCAATAGATCTTGCGCTTGGTGGGCAGGGGGATCGGGCCGATCGCGGTCGCAGCGGTGTGGTCGGCCGTCTCGATGATTTTTTCGCAGGAGAGATCGAGCATGCGGCGGTCAAACGCCTTCAGACGGATGCGGATCTTCTGCTGAGCGATGGCAGTGGACATGGCAAGGGAATGGAACGGGTTTCGGGCGTTCCGGCAGCGATGCTGCGGAATGCCTGGAGCAGCTGGATTGTCGAGGTGCGGTAGGGGTGGAAGGTTGTCCCTCCACCCCTGAACCTAAATCACGGCCGAAGCCGCATCAGGCTCACGCGATGATCTTGGACACCACGCCGGCACCGATGGTGCGGCCGCCTTCGCGGATGGCGAAGCGCATGCCTTGCTCGATGGCCACCGGGCAGATCAGCTCGCCGGTCATCTTGATGCGGTCACCGGGCATCACCATTTCCACGTTGGAGCCGTCGTCGGCGGTGAACGCGGTGATCTGACCGGTCACGTCGGTGGTACGGATGTAGAACTGCGGGCGATAACCAGCGAAGAAGGGGGTGTGGCGGCCGCCCTCTTCCTTCTTCAGCACGTACACCTCACCCTCGAACTTGGTGTGGGGGGTGATGGAGCCGGGCTTCACGAGCACCATGCCGCGCTCGATGTCTTCCTTCTGCACGCCGCGCAGCAGCAGGCCCACGTTGTCGCCTGCCATGCCCTCGTCGAGCAGCTTGCGGAACATTTCCACGCCCGTGACGGTGGTCTCGCGGGTGTCCTTGATGCCCACGATCTGCACGGTCTCGCCCACCTTCACCTTTCCGCGCTCGATACGGCCGGTGGCCACGGTGCCGCGACCGGTGATGGAGAACACGTCCTCAACAGCCATCAGGAAGGGCTTGTCGATTTCACGCTCGGGCTCGGGGATGCCGGTGTCGACGGCTTCCATCAGTTCGGTGATCTTGCCTTCCCACTCGGCGTCACCCTCGAGGGCCTTCAGACCGGACACCTTGACCACGGGGATGTCGTCGCCGGGGAAGTCGTAGCTGCTCAGCAGCTCACGCACTTCCATTTCCACCAGCTCGAGGATCTCCTCGTCGTCGACCATGTCGCACTTGTTGAGGGCGACCACCAGGGCGGGCACGCCCACCTGCTTGGCCAGCAGGATGTGCTCCTTGGTTTGGGCCATGGGGCCGTCGGTGGCGGCCACCACCAGGATGGCGCCGTCCATCTGGGCGGCACCGGTGATCATGTTCTTCACGTAGTCGGCGTGACCCGGGCAGTCCACGTGGGCGTAGTGACGGCCGTCGGTCTCGTACTCAACGTGGGCCGTGTTGATGGTGATGCCACGCTCGCGCTCTTCAGGAGCACCATCGATTTGGTCATAGGCCTGGGCCTTGGCCATACCCTTCTTGGCCAGCACGTTGGTGATGGCAGCGGTGAGGGTGGTTTTGCCGTGGTCAACGTGGCCGATGGTGCCGATGTTGACGTGGGGTTTGTTCCTTTCGAACTTCTCGCGAGCCATGATGAAAAAGAATCGAGGGGGTAATGGTTATGCGTTAAAGATCAGGAATTACCCTGATTCTTTGAAATGATGGCTTCTGCCACGTTGCGAGGAACTTCCTCGTAATGGCTGAATTCCATCGAGAAGATACCCCGACCCTGGGTCATGGATCGGAGCTGGGTGGCGTAGCCGAACATCTCGGCCAGAGGGACCTTGGATTGGACCTTGGATTGTCCGTCTTCGACGGACTGACCCTCAACCTGGCCGCGCCGGGAGGAGAGGTCGCCGATGATGGATCCGAGGTAATCCTCGGGCACCTCGACCTCAACCTTCATCATCGGCTCAAGCAGCACAGGATTGCACTTCTTGACGCCGTCTTTGAAGGCCATGGATCCGGCGATCTTGAACGCCATCTCCGAGGAGTCCACATCATGGTAAGACCCGTCCACCATGGTGACCTTCACATCGATCATCGGGAAACCTGCAATCACGCCGGATTGGCAGGTTTCTTTCATGCCGGCTTCCGCCGGGCCGATGTATTCCTTGGGCACGATACCGCCAACGATTTTGTTGACGAATTCGAACCCTGAACCCGGCTCGCCGGGCTCCATTTCGATCACCACATGGCCGTATTGGCCCTTACCACCGGTCTGACGGGCGAACTTGCCCTCACCCTTGGCGCTGCCACGAATGGTTTCGCGGTAGGACACCTGAGGTGCGCCGATGTTGGCTTCCACCTTGAACTCCCGCAGCATGCGGTCCACCAGGATTTCCAGGTGGAGCTCGCCCATGCCGGCGATCACGGTTTGGCTGGTTTCCGGATCCGTGCGAACCCGGAAGGTGGGATCTTCTTCAGACAGCGACTGCAGCGCCTTGGAGAGTTTCTCCATGTCGCCTTTGGTCTTCGGCTCCACAGCCACCGAGATCACAGGCTCGGGGATGTAAAGGGATTCCAGGATGATCGGATCGGAATCCACACACAGGGTGTCGCCGGTGGTGGTGTCCTTGAGGCCGAGGACGGCGCCGAGGTCGCCGGCCCGCAGTTGATCCACCTCCTCGCGGTCGTCGGCCTTGAGCACGATCAGGCGTGAGATGCGCTCTTTCTTGTCCTTGGTGGAATTGAGCACATAGCTGCCCTTCTGCAGCACACCGGAGTAGATGCGCACGAAGGTGAGCTTGCCGAAGGGGTCTGCCATCACCTTGAACGCCAGGGCGCTGAAGGGGGCGTTGTCATCGGCGGGGCGCACCGCTTCGGTGCCATCGGGCAGCAGACCCTGGATCGGGGGAACATCCACCGGGGCAGGCAGGTAATCCACCACCGCATCCAGCAGCAGCTGCACGCCCTTGTTCTTGAAGGCGGAGCCGCAGAGCATGGGCACCAGCCCGTGCTTCAGCACACCGTCCCGGATGCCCTTGCGCAGTTGCGCTTCCGTCAGTTCGCCGGTTTCCAGGAACTGTTCGATCAGATCCTCATCGGTTTCGGCGATGGTCTCCATCAGCTTGGCGCGCCATTCGGCGGCCTCATCGGCCATGGAGGCGGGGATGTCGGCTTCTTCGATGTCCTTGCCGAGCTCATCCTTGTAGATGAAGGCGCGGTTCTTAACCAGGTCGATGATGCCGCTCAGCTCGCCCTCAGCGCCGATCGGCAGCTGAATCGGGGCGGCGTTGGCCTTGAGGCGATCCTTGATCTGCTCGTACACCTTCAGGAAGTCGGCGCCGGTGCGGTCCATCTTGTTGACGAACACCATGCGCGGCACGTTGTAGCGATCCGCCTGGCGCCACACCGTTTCCGACTGGGGCTGCACGCCACCCACGGCGCAGAACACGGCGATCACACCGTCGAGCACACGCATGGAGCGCTCCACCTCAATGGTGAAGTCCACGTGGCCGGGGGTATCAATGATGTTGATGCGGTGATCGCGCCAGCTGGTGGAGATGGCCGCCGCGGTGATGGTGATGCCCCGCTCGCGCTCCTGGGCCATCCAGTCCGTTACGGCGGCGCCGTCGTGCACCTCACCGATCTTGTGCACCACACCGGAATAGAACAGGATCCGTTCCGTGGTGGTGGTTTTACCGGCATCAATGTGTGCCGCGATACCGATATTTCTGACGCGTTCTAGGGGATAGGCGCGAGCCACGGGGTCAGGTCTCCGGAGGGTGTAATCAACAAAAAAGCGGGCGTCACTCTACAAGTCGGTCTTAGCCGACCCGTGCTGAGCGGGGCCCCGCCCAGGGCCCAATCAACCGCCTCAGTAGCGGTAGTGGGCGAAGGCCTTGTTGGCCTCGGCCATCTTGTGGGTCTCTTCCCGCTTGCGAACGGCGCTGCCGGCCTCGTTGGCCGCATCCATCAGTTCGCCGGCCAGCTTCTGGGCCATGCTGCGGCCGTTGCGGGCGCGCGAGAAGTTGACCAGCCAGCGCAGGGCCATAGCGGTACCGCGCTCTTGGCGCACTTCCATCGGCACCTGATAGGTGGCACCACCGACGCGACGGGCGCGCACTTCTACCAAAGGGGTGGCGTTCTTGACGGCGGTTTCGAACACCTCCAGGGGGTCTGCGCCGGTGCGGTCACCGATCAGCGAGAAGGCATCCGACAGGATCCGCTGGGCCGTGGACTTCTTGCCGTGCTTCATCAGCCGGGCCACGATCATCGAGGCCAGGCGGCTGTTGAACTGGGGATCCGGCAGAACCGGGCGCTTCTCAGCGGCGTTGCGGCGGGACATAGACCTGGAATTCGGGTGTCAGGAAGAGAGGGGGTGGATCAGCGGATCAACCTTTCGGGGTCTTGGCGCCGTACTTGGAGCGCGACTGACGGCGATCCTTCACACCGGCGGTATCGAGCGTGCCGCGGATGATGTGATAGCGAACACCGGGCAGATCCTTCACACGACCGCCGCGGATCATCACCACGGAGTGTTCCTGAAGGTTGTGGCCGATGCCGGGGATGTAGGCCGTGACTTCGAAACCGGAGGTCAGGCGCACACGGGCCACCTTCCGCAGAGCCGAGTTCGGCTTCTTGGGGGTGGAGGTGTACACGCGGGTGCAGACACCACGGCGCTCAGGGCAGGCGCGCAGGGCGGGCGACTTGGTTTTGCGGGTAAGGCGCTGCCGCTCGCTGCGGATCAGCTGCTGAATCGTGGGCATCGAGGGCCGATGGGTTTCGAGAGGCGTCGGAGCATGGCCCAGGGCCAATGCGGGTCGGCGGACCGACCGTTTTCGACAATCCGCCACATTACTTTGTCGCCGGCACCCCTTCGGCCACTGGCTCCGGGGTGGGGCTGAACGAGGCGCCGCAGGCGCAGATGCGCAGGGGCTGGTGGCTGCGGATCAGGAATCCACCACCGCTGAGATCGCCGCGGTAATCCAGCTCCAGGGCCGTGAGCCGCGCGCTCTGGTCAGCGGGGGCGAACAGGGTGATGCCGTCGGCGCGGGCCACCGGTTCCCCCGCCAACCGCCCAGGGCGGATGCGGATCACCCAGCGCTCGCATTGGCCGTCCACCAGGTCGAGGTGCATCATCCCGGGGGTGCCCGCCACGGCCGCTTGGCGCCCTAGCTCGGCGGCGGCGGCGGCCGTCAGTTGCAGGCCATGGCCCTTGGGCATCGCGGGGAAGGGGTCGCGCGGCTCAGTTTGTCAGGGCCCCGGTTGGCGTGGCACCAGCCCCAGGCCGTTGTGCACCGCCGCCGCTACACCGCGGCCCATCACCGTTTGCACGTTCGAGACCACCAGTCCAGTGGAGCTGCCGCCATCCAGGTTGAGGGCATCCACCAACCCCTGCTGCCGCAGCAGCTGCGCGGTTTCCCAAAGCGTGGGACCGGGCCCGTTCACCCCCTGCAGGGTGATCAGCCACAGCTGCCGGCCATCGCTGCCCACCACCGTGCGTGGGGCCCCCTGCTGCAGGAACCCCGGAGTGAAGCCCTCCGCTGGGCCATTGAGCACCACGCGGCCGCCCTGCAGCAGCAACGGCCCGCCGCCCATCACATGCGGTTTGAGCCCCAGGGGGCTGCTGGAGCGGCTGCGCAGGCTGAGGCGATCGCCGGGCTGCCAGGGCACGTTGGCCCCCCCTCGCGCCACGATCAGCAGATCGCCGTCCGCTAGGGGGACGCCGTTGTTGAGCTCCCCGAGCTCGTAGCGCTGCTGCACGCTGCCGCCCCGCACCACCACTCCCATTTCGGTGCCGGTGATCGCCTGGTAGCGCGGCCCCCAGTCGGCGGTGTAGCGGGCCAGCCCCTTCTGCACATAGCCACTGTTGACGCTGGCGATCGGCCAGCGTTGTTGCTGGCTGTCCTCCACGCTCTCCTCCAGGCTCAGGCGATCGAACTGGGGCAGTTCGCCGGCGCTCCAGCCGATGGCACCACGGTTGAGGATCGGCCCCGAGAGCCAGCGCCCCTGCTCCCGCATCGCCCCCAGCGGCAGGCGATTGACGCGGTTGAAGTAACCGCCATTGATGGCGATCAGGGCCTGCCCTTGCCGGGCCAGTTGGTTCAGGCTGCTCAGCCCCTGCATGCCGGAGGTGCGGTTGAGGGTGCGCAGCTCCAGCGGCACCTGGCGCGGATCGAGTTGCACGCTGTTCACCAGCAGTTGCTGGTCGCCGCTGCGCAGGATCTGGCGCTGCAGCTGCAGGCCCTGCGCCTGCAGGGCCTGCAGGCGTGGATCCCTTTGCGGGCGTGGCGGCTGCGCCGCATTGGGGGGCTCCCCCAGCGGCAGATCAAGCACCAGCCGCCAGGGGGAGGCCAGGCTTAGGCGTCGGGCTTCACCTGCCCGCAGGCTGAGCCAGCCCTGGGTGTCGCTGGGCTCGAGCCCGAGCGTCTGCAGCTGCCGCTGCTGCTCCGGGCTGCTGCGGATGGCCAACTGCAGGCGGCCATCGCCGCTCCGCACCAGGGCCGGTGCCGCCAGGTCGAGCACCACGCGCCGTAGCCCCAGGCCCTGGTCGCGGCTCCGGATCGAGAGCAGCTCGGCCGGGGGCAGCTGCAGCTGCAGGGTGCCCTGGCGGTGGCTGATGGTCACCCCAAGGGCCCGCAGGAGAGCGGCGGTGGGCACCGTCACCTCATCGTCGAGGCTGCGCTGCTGGGCGGACGGCACCAGCACCCGTACCCCGAACCACTCCAGCTCCAGGCCATCGGCCCCCGCCGGGCTGCGGCTGACGCCGAGTTGTCCGTCCAGCACCTCCAGCGGCAGCCACAGCTCGCCCTGCTCAATCCGCCAACGGGCCCGTTGACGCCAGCCATTGATCTCCAGCCAGTCCCCCTGGCCGCGGCTGAGTGCTGCCGGAGGGCCGGGGGGTTGGCGCTGGGAGGGCAGAGGTGCCGTCTCCAGGACCGGAGGCGGCGTAAGCGGGATCCCGGGCAGCAGCGCCACCAGCGCCGGCAGGGGTGCCATGGATCCGCCGCCGCAGGTGGGGCCACGGTAGCGGCGTTGACCAGAACGGAACGGCAGGGCCTGCTTTTAGGATCATCGTTTGCCAGCGCGGCCTCGCGGCCGGGCGAGATCGGCCACCACCCTGTGCACCCTGCCTGCGGCCAGCAGCTGAGCCAGCTGCTGTGCCCGCGGCATCGCCAGGCCAGAGGGACGCTTCGTTATCGCGCTGGGCTTCGTACTCCTTTCTGGTTGTCGCCGGGTTATGTCGCTGTTCTCTCGCCCTGAATGGCCCCATCGCGACACCCCGGCCCCCATGGCGGTGGCCGGCGAGAAGGATGCCTGTGGCGTGGGTTTTCTGGCCAGCCTCAAGGGTGAGGCCAGCCATTGGTTGCTGCAGCAGGCCCTGCGCGGCCTCGACTGCATGGAGCATCGGGGTGGCTGCGGCGGTGATGGCGATTCCGGCGATGGAGCCGGGGTGCTGTGCGGCATCCCCTGGAGCTTCCTCGAGGCGGTGTGGCCCGCGGCGGCGGCCCACGCCGGCGCCACCCGCGGCCTCGGCATGGCGTTTCTGCCCGCGGATGCCCAGCGCCGGGAGCAGGCCCGCGGCTTCTGCGACCAGGAGGCCGAACGGCTGGGCCTGCGCAGCCTGGGCTGGCGTGAGGTTCCGGTGGAACCCTCCGTGCTGGGCCCCCTGGCCCGGGGCACGGCACCGGTGATTGAGCAGTGGCTGTTGGCGGCCGACTGCAGTGGTGATGCCCTGGAGGCGCTGCTGTTCCGGCTGCGCCGCCGCTGCGGCGACCGGGCCCGCGAGGTGTGGGGCGCCGGCCCTGGCGACCTCTACTTCGCCTCGCTCAGTGGCCGCACCGTTGTTTACAAGGGCATGGTGCGTTCGGAGGTGCTGTCCGCCTTCTACGGCGACCTACGCGACCAGCGCTTTGCCGTGAGCTTTGCGGTGTATCACCGCCGTTTCAGTACCAACACCCTGCCCCGTTGGCCCCTGGCCCAGCCGATGCGCTTGCTCGGGCACAACGGTGAGATCAACACCCTGCTGGGCAACCTCAACTGGGCCCGGGCCGCCGAATCCGAGCTGGATGCGGTGTGGGGTGAGGCCGCCGCCGATCTCAAGCCGGTGGTGAACCCGGCCTTCAGCGATTCGGCCAACCTCGACGCCACCCTGGAACTGTTGGTGCGCAGCGGCCGGCCGATCACCGAAAGCCTGCTGACGTTGGTGCCGGAGGCCTTCCGCGACCAGCCCGAGCTGGCGGACAAGCCGGCGATTCAGGCCTTTTATGAGTATTCGGCCTGCACCCAGGAGCCCTGGGATGGCCCGGCCCTGCTGGTGTTCGCCGATGGCCGCAGCGTGGGGGCCACCCTCGATCGCAACGGCCTGCGCCCGGCCCGCTACTGCATCACCAGCGATGGCGTGGTGGTGATGGGCTCGGAAACCGGTGTGGTGGAGCTCGAGGAGAGCCGCATTGTGGAGAAGGGGCGCCTTGGCCCCGGCCAGATGCTGGCGGTCGACTTGGAGCAGGGCCGCCTGTTGCGCAACTGGGAGGTGAAGCAGGAGGTGGCCGCCCGGCATCCCTACGGCCAGTGGCTGGCGGAGCACCGCCGCAGCCTCGGGGCCCAGCCCTGGGGCCAGCAGCGGCAGCTGGGGGATCTGGAGCTGCTGCAGCTGCAGACGGCTTTCGGTTTCACCGCCGAGGACTTCGATCTGGTGATCGAGGACATGGCCGGTGCCGCCAAGGAGCCCACCTACTGCATGGGCGATGACATCCCCCTGGCGGTGCTCTCCGACAAGCCCCACCTGCTCTACGACTACTTCAAGCAGCGCTTCGCCCAAGTCACCAACCCGCCGATCGATCCGCTGCGGGAAAAGCTGGTGATGAGCCTGGAGATGCACCTGGGCCAGCGCCGCTCACCGCTGCGCCCGCAGGCCGCCGCCGCCGCCGTGTTGCACCTCAGCAGCCCGATCCTGAATGAGGCGGAGCTGGCGGCCGTGGCCCAGCAGGGCCTGCCCTGCAGCACCCTGTCCACCCTGATGCCGATCACCGCTGGCCCCGGTGGTCTGGAGTCGGCCCTGGTGGCTCTGAGCTCCGCCGCCGAAGCGGCGGTGCGGGCCGGCAGCCAGATCCTGGTGCTCTCCGACCGCACCGATGGCCAGGGGCAGCCCTGCGGCATCAACGCCACCACCACCTACATCCCGCCCCTGCTGGCGGTGGGGGCGGTGCACCATCACCTGCTCAACCTCGGCCTGCGGCTGCAGACCTCCCTCGTGGTGGATACGGCCCAGTGCTGGAGCACCCATCACCTGGCCTGCCTGATCGGCTACGGCGCCAGCGCCGTCTGCCCCTGGCTCACCTGGGAGACGGCCCGCCATTGGCTGGCCCAGCCCAAGGTGCAAACCAACATCGAGCGCGGCAAGCTGCCGGCCCTCACCCCCGACCTGGTGCAGGCCAACGTTCGCAAGGCCCTCGAGGACGGCCTGCGCAAGATCCTCTCCAAGATCGGCATCTCGTTGCTCGCCAGCTATCACGGCGCCCAGATCTTTGAAGCCATCGGCATCGGTGCCGATCTGATCGAGCTGGCCTTCAAGGGCACCACCAGCCGCGTGGCCGGCCTCAGCCTGCGGGAGCTGGCCAGCGAAACCCTCAGCTTCCACACCAAGGCCTTCCCCGAGCTCAACCGCAGCAAGCTCGAGTTCATGGGCTTTGTGCAGTACCGCACGGGCGGTGAGTACCACCTCAACAGCCCGGAGATGGCCAAGGCCCTGCACGCCGCCGTGGAGGCGGGCCCTGGCTACGACCACTTCTCCACCTACAAAACCCTGCTGGAGAACCGGCCCGTCACGGCTCTGCGCGACCTGCTGGAGCTCAAGCCAGCCCCGACGCCCCTCCCCCTGGATCAGGTGGAGAGCGTGGAGAGCATCTGCAGCCGTTTCTGCACGGGCGGCATGAGCCTCGGTGCCCTCTCGCGGGAGGCCCATGAGGTGCTGGCCATCGCCATGAACCGCATCGGCGGCAAGAGCAACAGCGGTGAAGGCGGTGAGGATCCGGCCCGCTTCAAGGTGCTCGACGATGTGGACGGTGAGGGCCGTTCCGCCACCCTCCCCAGCCTCCAGGGCCTGCGCAACGGCGATACGGCTTGTTCGGCGATCAAACAGATCGCCTCCGGCCGTTTCGGTGTGACCCCCGAATACCTGCGCAGTGGTCGGCAGCTGGAGATCAAGGTGGCCCAGGGTGCCAAGCCCGGTGAGGGCGGTCAGCTGCCCGGCCCCAAGGTGGATCCCTACATCGCCTGGCTGCGCAACAGCAAGCCGGGGGTGGCGTTGATCTCACCGCCTCCCCACCACGACATTTATTCCATTGAGGATCTGGCGCAGCTGATCCACGACCTGCACCAGGTGCACCCCGCCGCCAAGGTGAGCGTGAAGCTGGTGGCAGAGATCGGCATCGGCACCATCGCCGCCGGCGTGGCCAAGGCCAACGCCGATGTGATTCAGATCTCCGGCCATGACGGCGGCACGGGGGCTTCACCGCTCAGTTCGATCAAACACGCCGGCAGCCCCTGGGAGCTGGGGCTCACCGAGGTGCACCGTGCCCTGCTCGAGAACGGCCTGCGGGAGCGGGTGCTGCTCCGCGCCGACGGCGGCCTCAAGACCGGCTGGGACGTGCTCATCGCCGCCCTGCTGGGCGCCGAGGAATATGGCTTCGGCTCGATCGCGATGATCGCCGAGGGCTGCATCATGGCCCGGGTTTGCCACACCAATAACTGCCCGGTGGGGGTGGCCACCCAGAAGGAGGCCCTGCGCAAGCGCTTCACCGGCCTGCCGGAGCACGTGGTGAACTTCTTCCTGTTCGTGGCCGAGGAGGTGCGCCAGTTGCTGAGCGTGCTCGGCGTGGCCCGGCTCGAAGACCTCATCGGCCGCACCGAGCTGCTGAAAGCCCGTTCGGTGCAGCTGGCCAAAACCCAGGCCCTCGACCTTTCCTGTCTGCTGGATCCGATTCCGGCGGCGGCTGACCGCGTCTGGCTGCGGCATGACACCGCTGCCCATGGCAACGGCGTGATCCTGGAGGACCAGCTGCTGGCCGATGCCGAGCTGATGGCGGCCCTCGATCGCCATGGCCGTGTGGCCCGCACCCTGGCGATCGTGAACACCGACCGCAGCGTCGGAGCACGCCTGGCCGGTGAGATTGCGGCGCGCCATGGCAACACCGGTTTCAACGGTCAGCTCGACCTCACCTTCGAGGGCGCCGCTGGCCAGAGCTTCGGGGCCTTTGTGCTCCAGGGCATGAACGTGCGCCTGGTGGGCGAGGCCAATGATTACGTCGGCAAGGGCCTTAATGGGGGCCGCATCACCGTGGTGCCTCCGGCCGGTGTCCACGATCCCGGCAGCCAGGTGATCCTGGGCAACACCTGCCTCTATGGGGCCACCGGGGGTGAGCTGTTTGCCCTGGGCCGCGCCGGTGAGCGCTTCGCCGTGCGCAACAGCGGCGCCCGCACGGTGGTGGAAGGTGCCGGCGACCACTGCTGTGAGTACATGACCGGCGGTGTGGTGGTGGTGCTGGGCAGCACCGGCCGCAACCTGGCCGCCGGCATGACCGGTGGCGTGGCCTTCCTGCTGGATGACGACGGTCGTTTAGCGGAGCGGGTGAATCCCGAGATCGTGGCCCTCTGCGAGCTCACCACCCCCGAGCAGGAAGCCCTGCTCAAGCCCCTGCTGCTGAGCCATCAGCAGACCACTGGCAGTGCCAAGGCTGCGACGATCCTGGCCGACTGGGACAGCTGGAAGAGCCGCTTCCGGGTGCTGGTGCCCCCCAGCGAGAAGGCCACCGTGGGCCTGGCTGAGCGCCAGGCCGTGGCTGTCTGACGCAGCCTGATCCAGCGGTGGGTCGGTTTGCCGCCGTTCCGGTTCGGGGCTCCCCCTGCCGGGACGGTTCGCCCCACCACCGGGTTCGGTCGGCCCCCGTGGCCGTGCCGCAGGGTCTCCATAGGGTTCCGGCAGTCGCAACCCAGCGCATGCCTCCCGAATTCGCCCAGCAGATGCAACAGCTGATGGCCCGGCAGATGGCCGTGGCTTTCCTGCACCATTGCGCCCGGCTCGATGCGCCGGTGAGCCTGGTGAACAGCCGCCTTGAGGTCCTCGGGGATGTCCCCGAAGCCCAGGCTCTGGAAGCGGAGTTTCTGCTGGCCCCTTAACGCGGGTGCTGCGCCATCAGCCGCTGCACCTCTCCGGCGTGGTAGCTGCTGCGGGTGAGCGGGGTGCTGACCACTTGCAGAAAGCCCAGCTCCGCTTCGCCGTGGCTGCGGAACCGCTCAAATTGCTCGGGCGTCACGAAGCGATCCACCGGCAGATGTTTCGGCCCAGGCGAGAGGTACTGGCCGATGGTCACGATGTCGACCTGGTGTTGCTGTAGGTCGGCCAACACCGACAACACCTCGGCATCAGTTTCCCCGAGCCCCACCATCAAGCCCGACTTGCTGTACACCCGCGGCCAGCCCTGCCGAACCCGCCGCAGCAGCTCCAGGGAGCGTTCGTAGATCCCCTGGGGCCGGGCTTTGCGGTAGAGCCTCGGCACGGTTTCGATGTTGTGGTTGAGCACATCCGGTGCCCCGTCCATCACTGCCGCCAGGGCCTCCCAGTTGCCGCAGAAATCCGGGATCAGCAGCTCGATCGTGGTGAGTGGCGAGCGTTGGCGCACCTGCTCGATGCAGGCCACAAACTGGCTGGCGCCGCCGTCGTCGAGGTCGTCGCGGTTCACCGAGGTGATCACCACGTGGCGCAGCCCCAGCCGTGCCACCGCCTCGCCAAGCCGTTGCGGTTCCGTGGGGTCGAGCGCGCGCACGCTCTTGTCGAAGTCGATGTCGCAGTAGGGGCAGGCGCGGGTACAACCCGGCCCCATGATCAAAAACGTGGCGGTGCCGCCGGCGAAGCACTCGCCGATGTTGGGGCAGCTGGCCTCCTGGCAGACCGTGTTGAGCTTGAGGTCGAGCAGCAGGTCGGCCACCTCGCCGATCCGTTCCCGCTGGGGAGCCTTCACGCGCAGCCAGTCGGGTTTCAGCAAGGGGGATCGGCCCGGGGGCATCCGTGGGATGTCAACTCTAGGAAGGCGCCTGAACCCCCATCGCCTACACTCCGCCCATCGGGATGTAGCGCAGCTTGGTAGCGCACTTCGTTCGGGACGAAGGGGCCGCAGGTTCGAATCCTGTCATCCCGACTTTCAGCTGACTCAGCTCAGTTCAGCCCCGGGATACCCCCTTGGGGTGACCATCCGTCCGCCGTCCACCCGGCTGGTGCTGTTGCCTACCAGCACCAGGGTGAGCATGTCCACCTGGTCGACGGGCAGCGTGCCGAGGCTGTGCAGGCTCACCGCTTCCTCCTGCCGCCCCAGTTGGCGTGCCAACACCACCGGGGTGCTCGCCGGCCGGCCTGCCAGCAACAGCTCCTGGGCCCGGGCCAGTTGCCAGTCGCGCCCCCGCGAGCGGGGGTTGTAAAGCGCCACCACGAAATCACCGGCCGCGGCGGCCCGCAGCCGCTGTTCGATGACCTCCCAGGGGGTGAGCCGATCGCTGAGGCTGATGGTGCAGAAGTCGTGCATCAGCGGCGCGCCGGCCCGGGCGGCCGCCAGCTGCAGCGCTGAGATGCCCGGATGCACGCTGAAGCGGGGGCGATCCCCCTCCGCCAGAGCCATCCATTGCTCCAGGGCCAGGCCGGCCATGCCATAGATGCCGCTGTCGCCCGACGACACCAACGCCACCGTGAGCCCCTGGCAGGCCAGCTCCAGGGCTTCGCGGCAGCGCTGTCGCTCCTCGGTCAGGGTGCCATCGCTGCGCAGTTGATCCGGCCGCCGCAGCGGCTCCAGCAGATCCAGATACAGGCCGTAGCCCACCCACACGCAGCTCTCGGCTAGGGCAGCGCGGGCATCGGGGGTGAGCAGCTCGAGGCTGCCAGGGCCACTGCCGATCAGGTGCAGCTGCCCCCGTTGTGGAGCCCATTGCTGCTGGGCCTGGGCGATGGCCAGGGTGGCGGCCCCCTGTTCGTTCCCCTGGGCCCGCTCGATCCGTTTGGGCTGCAGCAGCCGGCCGTGGGGCCCGGCGGCCAGCAGGGCTGCCGCCTCCGCCACGCTGGCGGTGCCCAGTTCCGTTAGCACGGTTGCCGAGGGATTCGGCACCACCACCGCCGCCAGTTCGGGGCTGGTGAAGCAGCGCAGCGGCAGGTCGCGGCGCTCCGCCAGCTCCAGCAGCGCCGGCTCATCGGCCTTGCGGTCGGCGCTGGCCAGGCCGGCCACCGCCTCCGGGGCCAGCCCGTGCTCCGCCAGGGTGTCGTCCAGCAGCCGTTCCAGCAGGCTGAGGCTGGTGCCCCGTTCGCAGCCGATGCCCAGCCACAGGGCCGGTGGATGCCAGCGGCAGCCGGCGCCGCGATAGAGGCTCACCACCAGCGCTTCGCCCCCAGGCGCGCTGCCCGGCTCGTCACCGGGGGGCGTACATCCGTTCAGCCCCTGCAGTTGGCGCCAGCGGGGATTGCCCTGTTCATGCTGCAGCGCCACCGGTTGTTGGCGCTGGGCCTGTTTCATCAAGGCATCCCAGTCGCCAGCGCCGCGCCGCCAGCCCCAGCGCTGGCCGAAGCAATCGAGGGCGAGTTGGCCGGCTGTGGCGCTGGCGCCGGTGAGCACCGCCTGGCCCCCCAGTTGGGCGGCAATGCGCTGGGCCAGGGCCTCCCCACCGGCGCCGTGCCCCCCCAGCAAGGGGATCGCAAAGCGGCCGCCGGGATCGAGCACCACCACGGCCGGATCGCTCTGTTTGCTCTGCAGCCAGGGCGCCACCAGACGGGTGATGGCGCCGCAGGCCCCCACGGCCACCAGGGCCTGGCAGTGGGGCCAGGTCTGCTCCAGAAAAAAGGGGAGTTCGTGGGCGCGCCAGGCTTGGCCATCGGGCGGCAGGGCCACCCGTTCAATCAGGCCGGCGCTGAGCAGGCGCTGCAGCAGGGGGTCGGCCTGGGGGCTGAGGCCAAACCCCCAGATCAGCTGTTCGTTCATCCGCCCAGCTTCTCCCGCAGGCCGGCCAGGGGGCCGCGGGATTTGGGCTGCAGCAGGGACCCATCGGCCCGCACCTGATCCCGTGCCGAGCCAACCAGGCTCGTGGCCGGCGCGATCCGCTCAGGAGCGCTGGGGATGGCCAGGGGTGGGGGGCTCATGGCGGGCTCCCCTGCCGTTGCCGTTGCCGTTGCTGGTGCTGCTGCTGGTGCGGCGGGCGTGACGGCTTCAGGCTCCGGTTCAGGAGCTGGTTCTGGGGCCGGCTCGATGGGCGTTGCCGGTTCGGGGGGTGCCGGTGGTTCAGCCGGGATCACCGCGGTGCTCGGTGGTGCTTCTGCGGCTTGGCTTGTGGGTTCCGCTGGCTCCGGCGTGGGGGTGTCGCCGGCCGTGGCTGGGGCCGTAGCAGCTGGCTCGCTGGCCGGCATGGCCGGTATGGGCTCAGGCTTCGTCGCCGGTTCGGGCTCGGGAACCGGTGGGGACACCGGTTCAGCGGCGGGCTCTGGGGTGGGTTCGGGCTCGGGCGGGGTTTCGCCATTGAGCCTCGCCATCTCATCGGCCGTCAGGCTGGCCTTGAGCCAGGCGGGCCGGTTGCCCGTGCCGATCACCACTTCGCGCACCAGGCTGTTGAAGGGTGGATTCAGGGGGTCGCCCCGGCCATCGAGGAGCTCCAGCTGCACCGCGTTGCTGCCCCGTTTGAAGCCCTTGAGCCACAAGGGGGTCTGGCGGTCCACCAGAAAGCTGTCGCCGTTCACGCTGACGCGCAGCCTCCATTGGGCGTCATCGCCGCGCAGGTGTTGCAGGGGCGCATCCAGCAGCAGCCAATCCAGCAGCACCGGCTCCCCAGGCTGCGGGCCATCCGGACTCACGGCGATCAGTTGGGCACTGCCAGGGGCCGGCAAGGCTGCTGGATTGCGGCTGACGCGGTGCAGGCGCACCTGCCGGCTCGCCCCCGGCGCCTTCACCGCCTCGCCCCAGGGCCGGGCGGCATACACCGTGACCCTGTGGCTGCCGGGCCGCAGCTCCGGCATCGCGATGGCCGCCACGGCGTCGGGGCTGGTCAGGCGAATCGGTGGGGCGTCATCCAGCTGCACCACCACGTGGGGGCCCAGGCCCACGGGGCCGGCATCGGTCAGGGGCCAGTCCTGAACACGCAGCTGCAGGGTCCAGGGACCTTCCGGCAGCATGCTGTTGTCGGCCGGGGCCACCACCTCGATCTGAGGGGAGCGTTCATTCAGGCCGGCATTGAGCTGTTGCACCCCGCCCGGCGGGGCCACCTCTTGAAGGGCGCCACTGGGGGCCTGGCTGATCGGGGCGGGGCTCATGGCCGCCTTGAGGCCCGTGGGCTGCTTGCCGCAGGCGACGGTGGCCAGCAGCAGAACCGACAGCACCAGGGCCACGAGGGCCCTCCGCAGCGCCCCCCTTGGTGCCGTGAACATGCGGATCCCTCCGATGGCTTGAGCGGAGCACTGCTGGCTTCATTCTGCAGCGTTACGGAAAAGGCTCGGCCGTGCAAGCGGCGGATTTCAATACAAACACTCTGCAAATTTGCGCAAAAGTCTTAAACAATCCGCCGAAATCCGTGTTTTTTCGCTGACTGCTTGCTGCCTTGAGAGCTCAGTCCCTGACTGGCCCGATCTCGGATTGAACCTTTGTAACTGCAGGCCCGGAGGGCTCGGATTCCGCTTTTATACTTCCGCCAGCGGTCCCCTTATTGGGGCCCAAGCACCAGTCATGGCAGGGGGTTTCGGCTTCGGCTGAACCTCTCCCGACTGGCGCCCATGGGTGTGTTCGGCCCGGGCTTCGGCCTAGACCCATCACCTCCGTGGCTCCACTGGTCTCCCCGTTGACGGTTCTCCGTCCGCGGCGATCAGCAGGGTGGACCTCCACCTCGACCCCGTCCCTCGAGGAACGTCTCGATGACCATCAGCCCACCAGAGCGTGGGAAGGCCAAGGCCCAGGTCGACCGGGTGAACAACCCGGCCACCTTCGAACTGTTCGGTAAGCCCGGCCATTTCGATCGCAGCCTTGCCAAAGGTCCCAAAACCACCACGTGGGTTTGGAACCTCCACGCCAACGCTCACGACTTCGACAGCCACACCAGTGATCTCGAAGAGGTCAGCCGGAAGATCTTTTCGGCCCACTTCGGTCACCTGGCCGTCATCTTCATCTGGCTGAGCGGTGCCTTCTTCCACGGCGCCCGCTTCTCCAACTACACCGGCTGGCTGGCCGACCCCACGCACGTGAAACCCAGTGCGCAGGTGGTTTGGCCCGTGTTCGGCCAAGAAATCCTCAATGGCGATGTGGGTGCCGGCTTCCACGGCATTCAGATCACCTCAGGCCTCTTCCACGTGTGGCGGGCCTGGGGCATCACCAACACAACCCAGCTGATGGCCCTGGCCATCGGCGCCTTGGTGATGGCCGGCCTGATGCTCAATGCGGGCGTCTTCCACTACCACAAGGCAGCCCCCAAGCTCGAGTGGTTCCAGAACGTTGAGTCGATGCTCAACCACCATCTGGCCGGTCTGCTGGGTCTGGGCTCCTTGTCCTGGACCGGACACCTGATCCATGTGTCCCTGCCCACCACCGCCCTGATGGACGCCATCGACGCCGGCAAGCCGCTGGCGCTCAATGGCAAAACCATCGCCACCTATGCGGACATTCCGCTGCCCCATGAGTTCCTGAACCAGGACCTCATTGCGCAGCTGTTCCCCGGCTTTGGCGCTGGTATCCAGGCCTTCTTCAACGGCAACTGGGCCGCCTACAGCGATTTCCTCACCTTCAAAGGTGGTCTGAATCCTGTGACCGGCAGCCTCTGGATGAGCGACATCGCCCATCACCACCTGGCGATTGCGGTGCTGTTCATCGTCGCCGGTCACATGTACCGGACCAACTGGGGCATCGGCCACAGCATCAAGGAGATCCTCGAGGGCCAGAAGGGTGATCCCCTGCTGTTCCCGGCTTCCAAGGGTCATGACGGCCTCTACGAGTTCATGACCACCAGCTGGCACGCCCAACTGGCCGTGAACCTCGCCCTGCTGGGTTCGCTGAGCATCATCGTGGCTCAGCACATGTATGCGATGCCTCCGTATCCCTACATCGGCATCGACTACCCCACGCAGCTGTCGATCTTCACCCACCACACCTGGATCGGTGGCTTCCTGATCGTCGGTGCCGGCGCCCACGCCGCCATCGCGATGATCCGCGATTACGACCCCGCCAAGCATGTGGACAACGTGCTCGACCGGGTGCTCAAGGCGCGTGATGCCTTGATCAGCCACCTCAACTGGGTGTGCATTTGGCTGGGCTTCCACAGCTTCGGCCTCTATATCCACAACGACACCATGCGTGCCCTGGGCCGTCCCCAGGACATGTTCAGCGACTCCGCCATTGCCCTGAAGCCCGTCTTCGCGCAGTGGATCCAAGGTCTGCACGCCGCCGCCGCCGGCAGCACCGCGCCCAACGCCCTCGCCGGCGTGAGCGAAGTGTTCAACGGTTCGGTGGTGGCCGTGGGTGGCAAGGTGGCCGCCGGTCCGATCCCCCTGGGTACGGCCGACTTCATGGTCCACCACATTCACGCCTTCACCATTCACGTGACGGTGCTGATCCTGCTGAAGGGTGTGCTTTACGCCCGCAGCAGCCGCCTGGTTCCCGATAAGGCGAACCTCGGTTTCCGCTTCCCCTGCGACGGCCCCGGCCGTGGCGGTACCTGCCAGGTGTCGGCTTGGGACCACGTGTTCCTGGGCCTGTTCTGGATGTACAACTCCCTGTCGATCGTCATCTTCCACTTCTCCTGGAAGATGCAGAGCGACGTGTGGGGCACCGTCAACGCTGACGGTTCCGTGTCCCACATCACCAACGGCAACTTTGCCAACAGCGCCATCACGATCAACGGCTGGCTGCGTGACTTCCTGTGGGCCCAGGCCGCACAGGTGATCAACAGCTATGGCTCCGCCACCAGTGCCTACGGTCTGATGTTCCTGGGTGCCCACTTCGTTTGGGCGTTCAGCTTGATGTTCCTGTTCAGTGGCCGCGGCTACTGGCAAGAGCTGATTGAGTCCATCGTGTGGGCTCATAACAAGCTGAGGGTTGCTCCCGCCATCCAGCCGCGGGCGCTCTCCATCACCCAGGGCCGTGCCGTTGGTGTTGCCCACTATCTGCTGGGCGGCATCGCGACCACCTGGTCGTTCTTCCTGGCCCGCATCATTGCGGTCGGCTGACCTCTCCTGACTTTCCCAATGGCAACGAAATTTCCTTCGTTCAGCCAGGGTCTGGCACAGGACCCGACAACCCGTCGTATTTGGTACGGGATCGCCACGGCTCACGACTTCGAGAGCCATGACGGAATGACGGAGGAGAAGCTTTACCAAAAGCTCTTCTCCACCCATTTCGGTCACCTCGCGATCATCGGCCTCTGGGTTTCGGGCAACCTGTTCCATGTCGCCTGGCAGGGCAACTTCGAGCAGTGGGTCGCCGATCCCCTGCATGTCCGTCCCATCGCTCACGCGATCTGGGATCCCCACTTCGGCCAAGGCGCCATCACCGCCTTCACCCAGGCGGGCGCTTCCTCCCCGGTGAACATTGCGTACTCCGGCGTGTACCACTGGTGGTACACGATCGGCATGCGTACCAACGCCGAGCTGTACCAGGGTTCCATCTTCATGATGATCCTGTCGGCTTGGGCCCTGTTCGCCGGCTGGCTCCACCTCCAGCCCAAGTTCCGGCCCTCCCTGGCCTGGTTCAAGAACGCTGAATCCCGTCTGAACCACCACCTGGCGGTGCTGTTCGGTTTCAGCTCCATTGCCTGGGCTGGCCACCTCGTGCACGTGGCGATTCCTGAATCGCGCGGTCAGCACGTGGGTTGGGACAACTTCCTCAACGTGCTGCCTCACCCCGCCGGTCTGGCTCCGTTCTTCACCGGCAACTGGGGTGTGTACGCCCAGAACCCCGACACCGCCTATCAGGTGTTCGGGACTTCAGAGGGTGCTGGCACCGCGATCCTCACCTTCCTGGGTGGCTTCCACCCGCAGAGTGAGGCCCTCTGGCTCACAGACATCGCCCATCACCACCTGGCGATCGGCTGTCTGTTTGTGATCGCTGGCCACATGTACCGGACCAACTTCGGTATCGGCCATTCGATCCGCGAGATCCTCGAAGCCCACAATCCGCCCAAGGGCACCCCTGGTGACCTCGGCGCTGGCCACAAGGGTCTCTACGACACCATCAACAACTCGCTCCACTTCCAGCTCGGTCTGG
>Ga0310094_100004_pt1 | contig 28362 bp, 28 predicted proteins | sample LakMicMDCLOrngC5_FD_194438 | JGI IMG/M metagenome (GOLD analysis project Ga0310094, IMG submission 194438) | Enriched freshwater cyanobacterial communities from Lake Michigan, Michigan, United States - MI23.DCL.Orng.C5 | ecosystem: Environmental > Aquatic > Freshwater > Lake | place: USA... | reverse complement strand
ATGGGCCTGTTGGAGCTGTTGGCCTGAGGTTGGCCCGTCTGGACGGCGGCTCGGCAGAATCCCCGCTTGGGCGTTCCGCCGCCGGCCCCGCCCTCCGCGTCAGGAGACACCGTGCACTTCCAGGACATCATCAGCACCCTCAACCGCTTCTGGGCGGAGCGCGGTTGCCTGATCCTGCAGCCCTATGACACTGAAAAGGGTGCCGGCACGATGAGCCCCCACACGGTGCTTCGGGCGATTGGTCCGGAGCCTTGGGCCGTGGCCTACCCCGAGCCCTGCCGGCGTCCCACCGATGGCCGCTACGGCGACAACCCCAACCGGGCCCAGCACTATTTCCAGTACCAGGTGCTGATCAAGCCCAGCCCTGATGGCATCCAGGAGACCTACCTCGCCTCGCTGGAGGCCCTGGGCATCCGTGCCCGTGACCATGACATCCGCTTTGTGGAGGACAACTGGGAGTCCCCCACCCTCGGCGCCTGGGGTGTGGGCTGGGAGGTGTGGCTCGATGGCATGGAGGTGACCCAGTTCACCTACTTCCAGCAGTGCGGCGGCCTCGACTGCCGGCCGGTGTCGATCGAGATCACCTATGGCCTGGAGCGGTTGGCCATGTATCTCCAGGATGTGGAGAGCATTTGGGAGCTCAGCTGGGACGGCAACCGCTCCTACGGCGACATCTGGTTGCCGTTTGAGAAAGGGCAGTGCACCTACAACTTCGAGGCCTCCAACCCCGAGCGCCTCAAACAGTTGTTTGCCCTCTACGAGGCGGAGGCGGCTGAGCTGGTGGCGAAGCAGCTACCAGCGCCGGCCCTGGATTTCGTGCTCAAGTGCAGCCACACCTTCAACCTGCTGGAGGCCCGTGGGGTGATCTCGGTGACCGAGCGCACCGCCACCATCGGTCGCATCCGCAACCTGGCGCGGCAGGTCGCCGAGGCCTGGTTGGCGGAACGGGAAGCTCTGGGTTTCCCGCTGCTCCAGAAACAGGCTGTGGCGGTCTAGGGGGCCGGCGGCACCGGCAGCGCCGGGCTGTCGAGGGTGTTGCTGCAGAGATCGAGCACGATCCGCTGACCCACCGACCCCGCCGCCGGGGTCTGCCAGCGCTGCCAGCTGCCATCGATCCGCCAGGTCTGCCGCAGGCTCTCGCATTGCACCGCCACCGCCGTGGCCAGTGCCGTGGTGGCCCCCACGTCGGCGATGGATGGTTTCACCAGGGTGATGCGCACGCCGCCGGGGTGCAGGCGCCAGCCGGACCAGTCGACGGCCGTCTGGTTGAACCGTTTCCAGCGGGCCAGCCCCGACTGCTCCCGCAGTTCCAGTTCAGCCCGATCGCGCCGCTCCGCTGGGCTCAGCAGCAGGGCCGCCGCCGCCTGGGTGCCGCTGCCGGGCGGTGGCGGCGGACTGTCCTGCGCTGGGGCCGGTGTGGCCGAGGGGCCGGTGGTGGCGGTGGGTTGGGGCAGTTTCAACACCTGGCCGATCTGCAGCAGGGTGGGATCGCTGATGGCGTTGAGCTCGATCAGCGCCTGCAGGTTCACCCGGTGGCGCTGCGCCAGCTCCTCCAGGGTGTCGCCGGCGGCCACGGTCACCGTGCGCGGCTGAGCCAGCGCGGCGGGGCTGGCGAGGCACAGGCCTGCGCAGAAGAGCGCACTGGCCTTCAACCGCAGGCGCGGCATGGCGATGGGGACTGACGCCGAACCCTAGGGGAATGCTGTTTGCGCTGCTGAAGCCCGGGTCGCCCCATGGCCGCTGTCCCCTGGATCCGCCGCTGCGGTTGGGGCGGGCGATCACGGCCCTGGCTCATCGGTGCCTGTGGGCTGCTGCCGCTGTTGTGGCTCTGCAGTCAGGCCGGGCAACCGCGTCCGCAGGCGGCGGACCCCGTTGGGCTGTTGACGCCGGCGCGGCCTCGCGCGGCCGTCCAGCTGCGGCTGCAGCTGTTGGAGGATCCCCGCCCGGATCCCACCGGTGCCAGCTGCCGCGCCCTGGCACAGCTGCCGGTGGGGCGCACGGAGCTGCTGTTCCGCCCCTGCCCGCCCCTGCGGCTGGGCTGGCATCTGCAGGTGGAGGGGCGCCTGCAGCTCCCCCGGCCTGCTATCCATCCGCTGCTGGCGGGGCCGGCCGAACGGCTGCGGAGGCAGGGGGCGTGGACCCAGCTGCGGGTGCAGCGCTGGCGCTTGCTGCATCGGCCCGCCACGCCGATCGCGGATCTGCGCCGCCGCATGGCCACCGCCCTGCTGCAGTCCGGTGGTCCCGCCGCCGGTGGCGTGCTGGCAGCCCTGGTGCTGGGCAGTGCGGTGGTGCCCCTGCCCCTGGAGGTGCGGGAGGCCTTCCGCGCCTCGGGGCTTTCCCACGCCCTGGCGGCCAGCGGCTTTCATCTCACCGTGCTGCTGGGGGCGGTCATGGCCGTAGGCCGCCTGGCGCCGCGGCCGCTGCGCTGGCTGTTGGCCCTCGGGGCCATGGGCTTGTTTTTGCTGCTGGCCGGGCCCCAGCCCTCCGTTGTGCGCGCGGTGTTGATGGGGGCCCTGGCCTTTGCGCTGCAGGAGGCCCGCCGCCGGCCCCGGCCGCTGGGGGTGTTGCTGCTGTGCGTGGCGCTGGTGCTGGCGGCGCGGCCCGACTGGCTACTGGATGTCGGTTTTCAGCTCAGCGTGGCGGCCACCGCGGGGCTGCTCTTGAGTGCTCGGCCCCAGGAGCAGGCGTTGGCGGCGTGGATGCCGCAAGGGCTGGCCGCCGCCGTGGCGGTGCCCCTGGCGGCCTCTCTCTGGACTCTGCCCCTGCAGCTGCTGCATTTCGGTGCCCTACCGCTGTACGCCGTTCCCGCCAACCTGCTGGTGGCGCCGTTGCTCACGCCCCTCACCCTGGGGGCCATGGCCATGGCGGTGAGCGCCGTGGTGTTGCCGCCTCTGCTGCCGTTGCTGGCCTGGCCGCTGCTGGCTCTGACGCACCTGTTGCTGTGGTTGGTGGCGCAGCTGGCGGCCCTGCCCCTGGCCCAGCTGCAGCTCGGTCGCTGTCCGCCGGTGTTGGTGCTGGTGTTGGCCCTGGGCCTGATGCCCTGGCTGGTGGAGCGCTGGCGGGGGCGGCGGGTTTGGGGGGCGGTTCTGGTGGGGGTGGCGATGCTCACCCATCTGCAGTTGTTGCGGGGTGATCACCTGCTGGCTGTGCGGGATGGCCCACGGCAGTGGTTGCTGGCGCGCCACAGCGGTCGCGGGGCCCTGATCAGTCGTCGCGCCGATCCCCTCAGCTGCAGCCGCGCTCGGCAGTTGGCCCAGGGCCATGGTCTGCAGCGGTTGGATTGGGTGTTGCTGCTCGATCCGGTGCCCCCGGAGCAGCCGGCCTGTTGGGCTGCCCTGGCGCGCACCCTGGTGAACAGCCAGGACGGCCAGCCGCCCCTGCTGCCGGGGCAGAAGCTGCATAGCCCTGGCCTGGAGGTGCGGACCCTGGTCCTCGACGCTCAGGTGTTGTGGCTGCGGGTGGGTGAGCAGCGTTGGGGGCTGCTGCCGAACCCGCAGGCCTGGCGCGCCTGGCGGGATGGAGGCCACCAGCACCCACGGGTGGATGGACTGTGGTTGGGATTCACGCCCGATGCATCACTGGGCCTTGAGCTGCGCCGGTGGCAGCCGGCCCTGCGGCCGTCCCGGCTGTGGTGGCCTGTTGCCGGTTCCCGCAGCGGGTGGCGCCAGAGCTGAGGTCGGTCCTCCGATCCCTACACTGCCCCGGTCGCCTGGAGAGGTGGCTGAGTGGTCGAAAGCGAACGACTCGAAATCGTTTGAAGGGCAACCTTCCGTGGGTTCGAATCCCACCCTCTCCGCTTCCCTAGCTGTGGAACAGCAGCACCAGGCCCCGGTTGATCTGGTGGAACTCCCGTTCCTCGCGGCTGAGGTCTAGGCCCACCTCCAGCCCTTCCTGCAGCGCGTTCTCGAAGGGCGGCGGGGTGGGTGCTGTGCCGTCCGTCCAGAGGGCAGCGATTCCCACGGGGGTGGCGTGCCAGCTGAAGCGAGCGGTCTGCCCAATGGCCGGCTCGTCCAGAGCGTCTTCGAGGAGCTCGCGAATGGGCATGGCTGGGGAGCACTCGGGCCAGCATCGAGATCCTCGGCCGTGATCGCAAAGGTCTGAGAGCTTTTGTGATCTGTTGAGCCATCCATCTTCAAAACCACTCCGGTGGGCTTCTGTGCACTGCTGCTGTGGCCATGACCCGTGGCCGTTACCCTGACTGCGATGGCGCAGCTTCCAGCCCCGGCGGCTCTGGTGCACGAGTGGTTCACCCCCCGGTCGGTGGGGGGCTCCGAGCTGGTGGTGCGGGAGCTCGATCAGCTGCTGGGGCAGCCGCCGTTGTTTGCCTTGGTGGACGGTGAGAGCCGCCGCCGCGGCAGCTGGCTGCAGGGGCGCACGATTCACACCTCGTTCATTCAGGGCCTGCCTTGGGGGGTGAGCCACGTGCAGCAGTACCTGCCGTTGCTGCCCCTGGCTATGGAACAGCTCGATCTCTCGGGCGCATCGCTGGTGCTGAGCAGCAGTCACCTGGTGGCCAAGGGGGTGCTCACCAGCCCCGACCAGTGCCATGTGAGCTATGTGCATACCCCTGTGCGTTACGCCTGGGATCAGATGCACGCCTACCTGCGGCAGTCGGCCCTGGCGCGGCGCGGCCTGGGGCCCCTGATCCGCTGGCAGCTGCATCGGCTGCGGCAGTGGGATGTGCTCAGTGCCCAGCGCCCCGATGCCCTGATCGCCAATTCCCGGTTCACTGCGGCGCGCATTCAGCGCTACTGGGGCCGCTCGGCAGCGGTGGTGCACCCGCCGGTGGCGGTGGAGCGCTTCCGCTGGGATCAACCCCGTGACGACGTCTACCTCTGCCTCTGCCGGCTCGTGCCCTACAAGCGGGTGGACCTGGTGGTCGAGGCGTTCAACCGCACCGGGTTGCCCCTGGTGGTGATCGGCGACGGCCCTGAGCGCAATCGGTTGGAGGCCCTAGCCGGCCCCACGGTGACCCTGCTGGGGCGCCAAGGGCAGACAGAGGTGAATGGCTGGTTGGCCCGCTGCCGTGCCTATGTGTATGCCGGCCTGGAGGACTTCGGCATCGCCCCCCTGGAGGCGATGGCCGCCGGCGCGCCGGTGATCGGCCTGGGGCAGGGGGGGCTGCTGGATACGGTGCGCTGCATCGCCCGCGGCGACAGCCAGCCCACCGGCCTGCTGTTCCCGGAGCAGCGTGTGGCCTCGTTGGTGGCGGCCCTGGAGCAGTTCGAGGCCCAACGGCTCTGGACCCAGCTGCCGGCGGAGTCGCTGCGGCATTGGGCCGAGCAGTTCAGCCCGGAGCGCTTCCGCCAGCGCATGGCCGCCGCCATCCAGCACGCCTGGGGGGAGCACCAGCGGGAGCTGGCCCAGCGCAGCCGGGCGCTGTCTGTGCCTCTGGTGTGAGTGACCGCCACACCGGCGGCAGGATCCCGGTGCACTTCTTTAATGGGCGCACCTTGCCAGCGCCGCTGAGCCGATTTGTCCACCGCCGCCTCCATCCCGGCTGAACGCACCGCCACGAGCCTGTTGGCGGGGCAATCGAAGCGCGGTCGGTTGATCAAGCGCGCCGGCGACATCGGCTTCTCCCTGCTGGTGCTGGCCTTGGGGGCACCGCTGCTGTTGCTGCTGGCGGTGCTGGTGAAACTCAGCTCCAAGGGCTCGGTGTTCTATTGCCAACGCCGCATCGGCCGCGGGTATCGCGGTTTCGGGTGCCTGAAGTTCCGCACCATGCGCAAGGACGCCGATCGGGTGTTGGCCCAAGTGCTGGCCTCCGATCCGGAGCTGCGGGCCGAATTCGAGCGGGATTTCAAGCTCAAGAACGACCCGCGCATCACCCCGATCGGCAAGTTCCTGCGCCGCTCCAGCCTCGATGAGCTGCCCCAGTTCATCAACGTGCTCAAGGGGGAGATGAGCGTGGTGGGGCCGCGGCCGATCGTGTGGGATGAGCTGGAGCGCTACGGCCGCAACATGGACCAGGTGCTCTCCGTGCGCCCTGGTCTCACGGGCCTGTGGCAGGTGTCGGGCCGCAACAACCTGCCCTACGAGACCCGCGTCAAGCTGGATCTCTTCTATGCCCGCAACCGCAGTTTCTGGCTGGATCTGGGCATCATCCTGCGCACCATCGGGGTGGTGCTGCTGCCCATGGACCGTGGCGCCTACTGATCGCTCAGCGCGGCAGCAGCGGGGCGAGCCCCAGGCCGGCGATCGGCACCAACCACAGCAACTCCAGCCGGCCCGTGAGCCTGAGCATCCGCTCCACGCTGGCGGCGGTGGGCAAGGGCTGGCCGGCGGCCAGTAAGGGCTTCGCCTTCTCGCCGCTGCCGTAGCGGTTCACGCCCCCGAGCTGCACCCCGGTGGCATGGGCGTAGGTCGCCTGGGAGAGGCCGGCATTGGGTGAGGGATCCGGGGCGCCATCCCGGCGCGCTAGCCGCCATTGCCGCCAACACCCCCGGGCCCCCTGGCCCGCCACCAGCGGCAGGCTCAGGGCCACCAGCCGGCAGGGCAACCACACCAGCAGGTCATCGAGGCGGGCGCCGGCGGTGCCCAGCCAGCGCAGGCGGCCGCGGCGATACCCCAGCATGGAATCAAGGGTGCTGGCGGCCTTGAAGCCCCAGGCCAGGGCCAGGGGGCCGGGGGCCTGCAGGCCGCTCGCGCTCCAGCAGGCGGCCCCCACCGCCATCCAGAACAGGGGGGCGAACAGGCCGTCCACAGCGTTTTCACTGGCGGTTTCCGCTGCCGCCCGCACGATCTCGCCGCCGCTCAGCGCCGCCGTCTCGCGGCCCACGATCCAGCTCAGGGCCTGCCGCGCCGGGGCGAGATCGGTATCGGCTGGATCGCTCTGCGCCGGCAGCTGCCGCAGCACTTGGCGCACCGCCTGCTCCAGGCTGCGGCCCGCCAGGGCGCTGGCCAGGGCGATCAGCAGCAGGGGTGTGGCGGCGGGTTGCAACCGCGTCAGCTGCTCCAGAGCCCAGCCCGCCAGGCCGCTGCCGACCACCAGAAGCAGCGTGATCGACAGCCCCGCCAGGCGCAGCAGGCCCGGCTGATCACCAGCCCAGGCCTCAGCCAGCCGCCGCAGCCGCTGGATCCACCAGCCCATCACCACCACCGGGTGCGGGCACCAGCGGGGATCGCCCACCAGCCGGTCGAGACCGGCGGCGGCGATCACCAGCAGCCAGGGGTTCAGGCCGCCTTCAGCCAGGAGAACATCGAACGCAGACCCTTGCCCACTTGCTCGATCGGGTGCTGGGAGTCGCGGTCACGGATCTTCTGCATCTCCGGCTTGCCGGCGTCGCACTCGGCCACGAAGTTGCGGGCGAAGGTGCCGTCCTGGATGTCCGCCAGGATGCGCTTCATCTCGGCCTTGGTGTCGGCGGTGATCAGGCGCGGGCCGCTCACGTAATCGCCGTATTCAGCGGTGTTGGAGATCGAATCGCGCATGGCGGTGAGGCCGCCCTTCACCATCAGATCCACGATCAGCTTCACTTCGTGCAGGCACTCGAAGTAGGCCAGTTCAGGCTGATAGCCCGCTTCCACCAGGGTTTCAAAGCCCGCCTTCACCAGCTCGGAGAGGCCGCCGCAGAGCACGGCCTGCTCACCGAACAGGTCGGTTTCGGTTTCTTCCTTGAAGTTGGTCTCCAGGATGCCGGCGCGGGTGCCGCCGATGCCCTTGGCGTAGGCCATGGCCAGACCGCGGGCATGGCCGGAGGCGTCCTGATGGATGGCGAACAGGGCGGGCACGCCCATGCCGTTTTGGTATTCCCAGCGCACGGTGTGGCCGGGGCCCTTGGGGGCGATCATCACCACGTCCACATCGGCCGGGGGCTTGATCAGCTCGAAGCGGATGTTGAAGCCGTGGGCGAAGCTCAGCACCTTGCCAGCGCTGAGGTGGGGGGCGATTTCCTTGTCGTAGACAGCCTTCTGGAATTCATCGGGCAGCAGCACCATGATCCAGTCGGCCTTGGCGGCCGCATCGGCCACGCTCAGCACTTCGAGGCCATCGGCCTTGGCCTTCTCGGCCGAGCGGCTGCCCTCGTAGAGGCCCACCACCACGTTCACGCCGCTGTCTTTGAGGTTGAGGGCGTGGGCGTGGCCCTGGGAGCCGTAGCCGATGATGGCCACCGTCTTGCCGTTCAGCAGGCTGAGGTCGGCGTCGGTGTCGTAATAGAGCTTGGCCATCGGGGCTGCGTCGGACTGGGCAAAGAGCGAGCTTACGCAAACGCCCTCTGGCCCTCTCCCTGCTCAGCCTCAGGCTTCGGTGGGATGGGCGATCACGCGGTCGATCAGGCCATACTCCACCGCCTCGGCGGCGCTCATGAAGTAGTCGCGGTCGGTGTCCTTCTCGATCTTGGTGAGGGCCTGACCGGTCATGTCCGCCATGCTCTGGTTCAGCATGTCCTTGATGCGCAGGATCTCGCGGGCCTCGATCTCGATGTCGCTGGCCTGGCGCTGGCTGGTGCCCCCCAGGGGCTGGTGAATCATGATCCGGCTGTGGGGCAGGGCCAGACGCTTGCCCTTGGTGCCAGCCCCCAGCAGGAAGGCCCCCATCGAGGCGGCGAGGCCCACGCAGATGGTCACCACGTCGGATTTCACGTACTGGATGGTGTCGTAGATCGCCAGGCCGGCGGTCACCGATCCCCCGGGGGAGTTGATGTACAGGTAGATCGGCTTGGAGTTGTCCTCCGAGTCGAGGTAGAGCATCTGCGCCACCAGGCTGTTGGCGATGGCGTCATTCACCTCGGAGCCGAGGAACAGGATCCGCTCCACCCCGAGGCGGGTGTAGATGTCGACCCAGCGCTCGTACTGGCTGCCGGGCAGGCGGTAGGGAACGCTGGGGGTGCCGATGGGCATGGCGGAGAGGGCGGTGGATCCGGGTTGGTCCGGAGATGAAGGGTGTGGTGTGGAGAGAGGCCGCGATGGCGGACCGCGCGGTCAGCTGATTCCCGGGTTGCCGGGGCTGACGCCGGCGCCGGCGGGCACCGGTGTGGGCAGTTGTTTCTGGCTGGTGAGCACCCGATCGATCAGGCCGTACTCCAGCGCCTCCTGGGCGGTGAGGTAAGTCATGCGGTCGGAATCCTTGGAGAGCTGCTCGATGCTCTTGCCGGTGTTCGTCGAGAGCATCTCGAGCATGGTCCGCTTGTTGTGCAGCACCTCCTTGGCCCGGATCTGGATGTCGCTGGCCTGGCCGCGGGCACCGCTGCGGGGCTGGTGCAGCACGATCGAGGCGTGGGGCAGGGCCGCACGGTGGCCCTTGGTACCGGCGCTGAGGATCATCGCGGCGGTGCCCATGGCCTGGCCGATGCAGATGGTGTGCACCGGCGGCTTCACGTAGCGCAGGGTGTCGGCGATGGCGAAGGCCTCGGTTTCAAAGCCGATGGCGTCGCCCGAGTACCAGCTGGTGCCGGTGGAGTTGATGTAGAAGAAGATCGGCTTCTCCGGGTTGTCGAACTCCAGATAGAGCAGCTGGGCAATGATCAGCTCGGTGACGTCAATGCCCATCTGGCGCTTGGCGTCGTCGTCGCTGAACAGTGGCAGGCCCAGATAGACGATGCGCTCCTTGAGCAGCAGCGAGGGCAGGTCCGGCGGAGGGGTGCGCATCACGGCGGAATCGCCGTAGTAGGGAGCTGACACCGACATCCGCGGATTCACTGCAGGCCTGAAGCCGGAGCCTAGCGGGGGGTGGCGGTGTCCTGATCGCCCTTGGTGGACCGTTTGGGGCTGGATTTGCTGCGGCTGCGTGCCGCGCTGGGCTCCAGCGGTTCGGCGCCATCCAAGCGTCCGAACACCATCCGGCCGGTGGGAGTCTGCAGGGCGCCGGTGATCGTCACCGCCAGCCGCTCGCCACTGCGGCCGTGGGCGCCATCCACCACCACCATCGTGCCGTCCTCCAGATAGCCCACCCCCTGGTGGGATTCCTTGCCGTCGCGCACGATCTTGAGGTTGAGCTCATCACCGGGTTGCACCTCGGGCCGCAGGGCAATCACCAGCTCGCTCAGGTTCATCACCTTGAGGCTCTGCACCTCGGCCACCTTGGCCAGGTTGTAGTCGGCGGTGAGCAGGGTGCCGCCGGTGTCCTCCGCCAGTTTCAGCAGCTTGTCGTCGACACCGTTGCCCTCGTAGCGGGTGGTGTTCACCACCAGACGGCGGCCGTAGCGCTCCCGCAGGTCGCTGAGCAGCTTCAGGCCGCGCCGTCCCTTGGCGCGCTTCTCGGTGTTGCTGGAATCCGCCAGGGCCTGCAGTTCATCGATCACCGACTGGGCCACGATCACCTGGCCCTCCAGCAGGCCCGACTCCAGCAGGCCGCGAATGCGGCCATCGATGATCACGCTGGTGTCGAGGATTTTGGCGGTGGCCGGCATCAGCACGCCATCGGCCACCAGCAGGGCCTCGGCATTGCTGGGGTTGAACAGCCGCAGCAGGGTGCGGCCATGCACCTCCGCCAGGTTGTAGCCCGACACGCCGAAGAACACATTGGCGGCAACGGCCGCTAGGGGCTTCACCAGCACCAGCTCCCAGGGGAGCGAGAGGAACAGGATCGGCGAGATCAGCAGGTTGGCCACCAGCAGGCCCAGGATCAGACCCACGGCGCGGCTCACCAGCAGGTCGGTGGGCATGCTGCGCACCTGCTCCATCAGCCGCCGTCGCAGCCGCTGGAACACCACGCCCGCCAGCAGGCCCGCCAAGGCGCCGGCACCGCCAAGGATCCAGCTCAGCTGCTCCAGGTTGTCGATGCGGATCAGCTGCTGCTCCGGCAGCAGATCCACCCCCAGCCAGCCGGCGGCGGCGCCGGACACCACGAAGAGCACCAGGATGAGGCTGTCCACCATGGCTGGTGCTGTGGCTGCCGCGAGCTCTGAACAGGCAGCATGCCCCATCCCGGGGGCTTTGGCCCGGGGAGGTAACCGGCCTTCAGCGGCCAGCTGGCCGCCCCGTAGCGCCTATCTGCACATCCCGTTCTGCCACCGGCGCTGTTTTTACTGCGATTTCCCGGTGGTGCCCCTGGGGGATCGGGCCGGCGCCGCCCCGGGCCAGCCCGGCAGCGCCTCCATCGCCCATTACCTGGCTCAGCTGCTGGAGGAGATTGGTGCCGCCCCGGCGGGGCCTCCCCTCTCCACGGTGTATGTGGGTGGGGGCACCCCCTCGCTCTTGGCGCCATCGCAACTGCAGCAGCTGCTGGGGGCCCTGCGCCGCCGCTACGGCATCGCCCCCGGCGCTGAACTCACCCTGGAGCTGGATCCCGCCAGCTTTGATCAGAACCATCTGCAGGGCTATCTGGCCGCCGGCATCAACCGGGTGAGCCTGGGGGTGCAGAGCTTCGATGACGCCGTGCTGGCGCAGCTGGGTCGTCGCCATCGCCTGACGGACGTGCAGGAGGCGGCGGACTGGCTGCGAGCGGCCCAGGGGCGCGGGCAGCTCAGCAGCTGGAGCCTCGATTTGATCCAGGCGTTGCCGGGCCAGACCCTGGGGGGCTGGCGTCAGCAGCTGCGGCAGGCCCTCACCCTGGGCCCACCTCACCTCTCGATCTACGACCTGATCGTGGAGCCGGGCACCGTGTTCGAGCGCTTGGAGCGGCGCGGCCAGTTGGATCTGCCGGAGCACGACCTGGCGGCGGATCTGCAGGAGTGCAGCGTGGCGCAGCTGGCGGCCGCCGGCTACGGCCACTACGAGATCTCCAATTACGCCCTACCGGGCCATGCCTCCCGCCACAACCGCGTCTATTGGAGCGGCGCCGGTTGGTGGGGCTTCGGGCTCGGCGCCACCTCCGCCCCCTGGGGCCTGCGCCAGGCCCGCCCGCGCACCCGTGAGGCCTACGGCGCCTGGCTGCAGCAAACCCTGCAGCAGGGTGAGGCCTTTGCCGAAGCCCTCGGTGACGGGATGCCCTTCGATGAGCGGGTGCTGGTGGGTCTGCGCCGGCGGGAGGGGGTGGCGCTGCAGGCCCTGGCGGATCAGGCGGGCGTGTCGGCGCCGGCCCTGGCGGCCCTGTGCCACCGCTGGCAGCCGTTTGTGGAGCAGGGCTTGCTGCGCCGCGAAGGGCCCCGCTGGCGGTTGAGCGACCCCGAGGGCCTGGCCCTCAGCAATGCGGTGCTGCGGGAGTTGATGGGGTGGTCGGAGGCGTGGGAGCCGGTTGCGGCTGCAGGCCCGCCACCCAGCCCCTAAGGGCCGTAATGCACAGCTCGCGTCCCGCCAGCAGCGGCGGGCAGAACGGGGGCTGGCGTTCGGTGAGGCCCAGCAGGTCAGCGGTGACGCGCACCTGACCGTCGCACTGCTCGCCGGCGCCGATGCCGATCACCGGAAGGGTGAGCTCCGCGCTCAAATCCGCCGCCAGCTCCTGGGGCACGTGTTCAAGCACCAGCGCAAAGCAGCCGGCGGCCTGCAAATCGCGGGCCTGCCGCTTGAGCCGCTCCTGGCTGATGGGGTCCTTGGCCTGGCGGCGGTAGCCCAGTTGGTGCACGGACTGGGGGGTCAGCCCCAGATGCCCCATCACCGGAATGCCGCTGCGCACCAGCCGATCCACCACCTGCAGGGTTTCCGGTTCGGCTCCCTCCAGCTTCACGCCTGCGGCGGGACTGTCCTTCAGCACCTGGCCGGCGGCGGCCACCGCCGCATCGGCTCCGCACTGGTAGCTGAGGAACGGCAGGTCGGTGATGATCAGCGGCCGCTGGTCGGCAGGGCGCTGCAGGCCGCGCCCCACGGCGCGGGTGTGCAGGATCATCTCCTCCAAGGTCACCGGCAGGGTGGTGGCGTGGCCGAGCACCACCATCGCCAGGGAGTCGCCCACCAGGATCACATCGGCGCCGGCCTGTTCCACGAGGGCGGCAGAGAGCGCATCCCAGGCCGTGAGCACCGCAATTGGCCGGCCCTCCTGCTTGCAGATGCGCAGATCAGCTGGTCGCACGCCGTGAGCCCCTCACCGCCGAGGCCCATTGCTAGCATCCGCACGACTCGGACCCACGCGGCCCGGACGCCTAAATCTGGTCAGAACCGGAAGGGAGCAGCCACACGGGATGCTCCAGGCAGGCGTGGATTCCGGGTCACCCTCTTGCTCTAGCCCTGGCGGCGGTTCAGCAGAAACGACGGAATGGCTGCACCGGGAGGCTCGCTCTCGGATCCGGAGGCGTTGATGAAGCTGCCAAGGGCCCGCTCTGGGCGGTAGGCACCGCCGCCTTCGAAACCCGTGGCGATCACGGTGACGTGGATTTCGCCCTCGAGGCGCTCATCCACCACGGCCCCCACGATGATGTTGGCCTCGGGATCCACCACGTCGTAAATCACCTCCGAGGCGGTGGTCATGTCCTCCAGGGTCATGTCCTTGCCGCCGCTGATGTTGATCACGCAGCCTTTGGCGCCATCGATCCGGGCCGACTCCAGCAGGGGGCTGCTGATGGCGGCCTGAGCGGCCTCGCTGGCGCGGGAGCGACCGGAACCCACCCCCAGCCCCAGCAGGGCGGTGCCGGCGTCGGTCATCACCGAGCGCACATCGGCGAAGTCGACGTTCACCAGGCCGGGCTTGGTGATGATGTCGCTGATGCCTTTCACGCCCATGCGCAGCACGTCGTCGGCGGCGCGGAAGGCGTCCTGCAGCGGTGCGCCGGCGATGGCTTCCCGCAGCCGGTCGTTGGGGATCACGATCAGGGTGTCCACGTGCTCCGACAGGCGGGCGATGCCCTCCTCGGCCTGGCGCATGCGGCGGCGCCCCTCGAAGCCGAACGGTTTGGTGACGATGCCCACGGTGAGAGCGCCACATTCCTTGGCCACCTCCGCCACCACCGGTGCGGCGCCGGTGCCGGTGCCGCCACCCATGCCGGCGGCGATGAACACCAGGTCGGCCCCCTGCAGGGTTTGCGCCAGGTCGCTGCGGGATTCTTCAGCCGCCTTCTGACCGATGGCCGGGTTGCCGCCGGCCCCCAGGCCCCGCGTGAGCTTCTGACCCAACTGGACGCGCTGCTTGGCGGACGACTGCAGCAGCGCCTGGGCATCGGTGTTGAGCACCCGGTAGCCCACCCCCTGCAGATCCGAGGCGATCATGCGGTTCACGGCGTTGCTGCCGCCGCCGCCCACGCCGATCACTTCAATGCGAGCCGATTGACTGGGCACGATGCCGCCGCTTCCGTTGGTAGTGGCACTGAAGCCTTCAGGTGCGATCTCCATGGAAGGTCCCATGCCGTTGGTGCTGCGCAGCATTATGTCGTTGATCCGCGCGATCAGATGCCGGAGTCAGCACACCTTTGCCGGGCCGCTTAGGGCACGCAACCGGCTGTCACCGTTTGCTGGTGAACCGGCTTAGTCGCGTCCGGTGGGTGCTGCTGCAGGTGGTGTGCCAGGGGCGGTGGGCGGTTTGGCCTGCCGGGTGGCTTCGGCGATGCTGAGGCGCGGTTTGCCGGGGAGCCCCAGTTCCGGTTGTTCCGGATCGCTGAGGTCGATCGACTGCACCTTGAGGTTGCGGATCTGTCCGGGCAGGTGTGTCGACAGGTGGCGCAGCACCTCCAGGCGTCTGGGCAGGCGCTGATCCGGCGGCCCCAGATGCACATCCCCCAGGGCCGCGGTGCGCAGCCAGAGGCTGCCATTGGGCTCGAAGCGCACCTGTTGCAGGGCGCTGCCCAGGCTGCGCTGTTCCCCCAGCACCAGGGCCAGCTGGGGCCGCAGCCGCTCCTGCCAGCCCAGCACCTGCACCTGGGGTGCGGCGTTGCCGCTGCCCCCCTGGTGCTGCCGGCTGGTCATCCAATTGCCGAGCCGATCCACGTAGCCCCGCTCCAGACCGCGGTTGCTGCGGCGCTCCGCGCTGGCCACAGCTTGCCGGTCCACCAGGGTGATGCGTAGCCGCGGCGGCAACATCAGCCGGCTCACCTGCACTTGCTCCACCGGCAAGCCAGCGGAGAGCCGCTCCGCCAGCACCTGGGGCTTGAGCTGAAGCAGCTGGAGCGGCAGTTGCAGCTGGCCCTCACGGATCACCTGGTCGCGGCTCACCTGGCGGCTGCCCACCACTTCGATCTGCCCAGGGCTGCGCAGCACCCAGCCCTGGCGCAGCAGCGCCCAGCTGAGCCCCCCCGCGACGCCGCTGAGCACCAGGATCCGCCACAGCTGCTGGAGGCGTTCCCGCCGCCGTTGCTGGCGCAGTTGCTTGCGGCGTTCGGGTGCCAGCTGGGCCCGGGCCGGGGTGGTGGGACTCACAGCTCGCAGCGGGAGCGGGCCATCAGTTCCGCCATCCAGCGACGGGCACGGTCGGCGTCGGCGAAGGGCACATCCTCTTGCTCACCGCCACCCACCAGCCGCAGGCGGCAGGCCCCCTGGGACTCCTCGGTGAGGGGGGCTTCGCCGGAGCCCAGAGCCAGCAGCTCCACCATCTCCAGCCCCTTCACCACAAAGCTGCCCTTGGTGGTGAGCTTGCCGGATTCGAAGACGCTCCAACTGACCACGCCATCGATCAGGCGGGCACCGCCGCAGTCGTCGAGCTTGGAGAGTTCCGCCCCCTCCGCCCAGGCGCGGAAGAGGTGTTGGCGCCGCCGCTCCAGCCAGCCCAGGGCTGTGATCAGCGGGAACACCACCAACAGCGGCAGCCACAGCAGGCCGTGACTCATGCGGCTTGGAGCCCCCCGGCGGCGCTGGAATGCTCCGATTCTTGCGCCAGCTGCACCAATTGGTGCACCAACTCCTCCAGCGGCACACCACTGGCCTCCCACAACATCGGGTACATGCTCTGGCTGGTGAAGCCCGGCAGGGTGTTGATCTCGTTGAGCCAGAGCTCACCGCTGGCCTCGCTGTAGAAGAAATCCACCCGGGCCAGGCCAGACGCCCCCACGGCGCGGCAGGCGGCGATGGCCATGGCCCGCGCCCGTTCGCCTAGGTCGGCTGGCACCTGGGCGGGAATCACGGTGTGGCTTTTGCCCTCGCTGTACTTGGTGTCGTAGTCGTACCAGTCGGCCTCGAAGCAGATCTCCCCCAGCACCGAGGCGTGCATCTGCCGCTGACCCAGCACCGCGCATTCCAGTTCGCGGGCGCTCACCCCCTGCTCCACCACCAGGCGAGGGTCATGGCTGGCGGCCAGCTTCAGGCCCGCCAGCAACTCGGCCCGGTTGGTGGCCTTGCTGATGCCCACGGAGGAGCCGAGGTTGGCCGGCTTGATGAAGCAGGGGTAGCCCAGGTGCTGCTCCAGCCGTAGCACCAGGGCCTCCGGCGTCTGTTGGAGCTCCTCGGCCTCCACGCAGGCGTAGGGCACCTGGGGGAGCCCAGCGGCGGCGAAGGCCGCCTTCATGGCCTGCTTGTCCATGCCTACGGCCGAACCCAGCACCCCGGATCCCACAAAGGGCACCTGCATCAGGCTGAACAGGCCCTGGATCGTGCCGTCCTCACCATTGGGACCATGCAGCACCGGCACCCACACCTGGATGTCCAGGGCCCCTTCCGGGAATCCCTGAAACCCGGGCCGCAGAGGGGCCGCCGGCAGGTCGCCGGCCATGGCCGGGCTGCCCTTGGCCAGCACCGCATCGGCCACGGCGGGTGGCCACCAATGTCCCCACTGGTCGATGTAGAAGCAGCGCAGCTGATAACGCTCCGCGTTAGCCCCGCGCCGCAGGGCTGCCGCCACGGTGTTGGCCGAGCGGATCGATACCGCGTGCTCCCCGGAGACCCCGCCAAACACCAGACCCAGCTGCAGGGGAGAGGCGGCCATAGACACGACTTTGCGGCGCCAACCGTATCAGCGATCGCCGGGCTGACCAGGGGCTTGGCGGCCTACCAGGGGTCCTGGTCGAGGGGTTCCACATCCAAGGGCGCTTCATCGCGCACGTAGCGCCTCCGGGGCGACTCACCCATGGGATCGCGGCGGACCTCCAGCGGCTCACGGCGCGGGTCAGGACGCGCATCCAACGGGTCGTCGTCGAGGTAACGCCGCTGCCGCAGCGGTTCCCGCTCGCGGCGCTGATCCACCTCCACGTAGTCGTAATCGTCCTCCGCTTCGAAGCGGCGGTTGGTGGCGGGCTGGATGCGGCGTTGCTGCTCCTGGGCGGTGGGCTGGCCCGCGGCCAGCTGGTTCTCCACCGGCACCGCGTTGAGGCGGTAGCGCTCGCGCTCCTCCTGCTCCCAGCTGGGGCCGCCCACACCGAGCTTCTCCAGCAGGCCGGTGCCCAGTTGCTTGAGCTTCTCTTCGGCCCCTTCGTAAACAATGATCCGGTCGGGGCCGCTACTCACGATTTCCTCCACCGTGAGCTCCCAGGTGCTCAGCACCCCTTCCCCCAGCAGCGGCACCCCCAGGGCGCCGAGCACCAGGCTGGAGAGCTCACCGGTTTCGATATCGAAGCTGAAGCCCAGCACGCGCCCCAGCTGCTCACCGGCTTCGGTCACCACCTGGCAGTTGATCACCTTTGAGTAGCGGTCGGGGTTGAAGCCCTCCGACAGCGAATCGGCCGAATCCACCAAGATCACGTCACCCACCTGACGGATGCTCTGCAGCGGCATCCAGCGGGGCAGGCCAGGCAGGAAGCGGGTCAGCGGGTTGTCCCGCAGGCCCAGGGCCACCACTTCGCGGCGGTCGATGTCCACCACCACTTCGCCCACTACCCCGAGGCGCCGGCCCGTGTCACGGGTGATCACCTGGGTACCCATCAGCTCCGAACGCAGCCAGAGCCGATCGCTCGGGGTGGCGTTGGGGTCGCTGCCGGTGGGGGTGGTTGTCATGGGCGCATTGTGGCCGAGGGTTAAGGGGCTTTCCTCAGGCTGCCGGTGGTAATCCCACCACCTGGGTGTGGGCGCCGCGGGCCTGGGTGACGCCGATGGTGCGGGTGGCGGCGCCGATCATCGGGCGGCGGTGGCTCACCACCATGAACTGGGCCGCATTGGCCTGGCGGGCGATCAGGGCCGCCAGCCGTTCCACATTCACCCCGTCTAGGAAGCTGTCCACCTCATCGAGGGCATAGAAGGGTGACGGGCGGAACTGCTGCAGGGCAAACAAGAAGCTGAGGGCCGTGAGCGATTTCTCGCCGCCGCTCATCGAGGCCAGCCGCCGCACCGCCTTGCCCTTGGGGTGGGCCACCAGGTTGAGCCCCCCCTCCAGCGGCGCTTCGCTGTTTTCCAGTTGCAGGAAGCCTTCGCCATCGGAGAGGCCGGCGAAGATCTCGCGGAAGTGGCCGTCCACGGCGTTGAAGGCCTCCATGAAGGCCTCCTGGCGCAGGGTGGCCACGGTTTCGATGCGCAGCAGCAGTTCCTCGCGCTCCTTGCAGAGCACATCCAGCCGCTCCTGCAGATCCCCCAGCCGTTGTTCCAGCTCCTCCAGCTCCTGCAGGGCGAGCATGTTCACCGGCTCGAGCGCCTCCATGCGCTGTTGCAGGGTGCGCAATTCCGCCTGCAGGGCCTCCAGGCCATTGCCGCGCACCTCCTCGGGGATGTCCGGCAGCGGATCGGGCAGCTCCCGTTGCAGCTGCTCCAGCCGCTGGCCGCTGCTGCGCTCCTGCTCCGCCAGGGCCTGCAGTTCTTCCCCCAGGCGCTGCAGTTCCCACTCCTTCTGCTGCAGGGTCTGCCGCTGCAGGGCCAGCTGGGCCTCGGCCTGATCCCGCGCCCGGCGCCGCTCCCCGAAGCGCTCCTGCAGCTCCTGCTGCTGGGCTTCCAGGGCGGTGCGCCGCTCCTGGTCGGCTTGGTGCTGCTGCTTCCACTCCGCCCGTTCCGCCAGCAGGGCATTCACCGCCTGCACCAGCCGCTGCTCCTCCTGGGCCAGGGCCTCCAGCTGGCTGTTGAGCCGCTCCGCCGCCAGGCCCCGTTCGCGCCGCGCCGCCAGCAGGGCGTCGCGTTGGTGGCGGGCGCTGTTTAGGGCCGCGTCGGCCGCCTCCAGCTCCTGCTGCAGCCCCTGCCAGCGTTCGCTGTCGCCACTGGCCTGGGCGGTGGCCTCCTGGGCCTCCAGTTCGCTGAGGGCCTGCTGCAGTGGACCCAGCTCGGCCACCAGCTCCTGCAGCCGCCGTTGCCCCTGGGTCTGATCGGCCTCGATCTGGTTGATGCGCTGGCCGAGCTGCTCGCGCCGCTGCTGCAGGGGACCGCTGGCCCGTTGGGCGGCGGTGCGTTCCGCTTCGAGGGCGGCGCGGCGCTGCTCCTGCTGGCTGAGCTGCGGCCGGAGCTGGTCGAGGGCCTGGCCCAGTTCAGCCTCCTTGCGCTGGCTGGCCGCCAGGGTTTCCCCCAGCTCCAGCAGACGCCGTCGCAGTGGTTCGGCTTCATCGGCCTCGCTGGCGGCGCCGAAGCTGAGCTGGTTGCCGCGCTGCTGCAGGCTGCCACCGGTCATGGCACCGCTCTTCTCGAGCAGTTCGCCATCGAGGGTTACCGCCCGGCAGCGGCCCAGTTCGCGGCGGGCGCTGGCCAGGTTGTCGAACACCAGGGTGTCGCCGAACACGTAGCGGAACACCTCGCCGTACACCGGCTCGAACCGCACCAGATCCACGGCCCGACCCACCAGGCCGTCGGCGCCAGCCCCCGACCCCCGCTGCAGGGCGGCAGCGCCGCTGCCACCGCCAGAGCCGTTGCCGCGGATCTTGTTCAGCGGCAGGAAGGTGAGGCGCCCGGCGCGGCGGCTCTTGAGCAGGTCGATGGCGCGGGCGGCGATGCGGTCGTCATCCACCACCACCTGGCCCAGCCGGGCGCCGGCGGCCACCTCCAGGGCCAGGCGGTGCCGTTCCTCCACCTCCGCCAGCTGGGCCACCGGGCCATGGATGCCCTCCAATCCGGCCTCCAGCAGCAGCCGCAGGGCGCCGGTGCCGCGGCTTTCCTGCAGGGTTTCGCGGCGGGACTCCAGCCGCGCGATCTCCCGCTCCAGGGTCCCCTGCTCCTGCTCCAGCCGCTGCCGGGTCCGCTGCTGCAGGGCTAGGGCTTCCACCAGCTCCTGGGCGCGGGTCTGCTCCCGCTGGAGGGTGTGGAGCAGCTGTTGCCATTCCCCCTCCAGTTGGCTGAGGGAGCTGCTCATGCCATCGCTGCTGGCGGCGTCCTCCTGCAGCTGCAGCTGCAGCTCGCTGAGCCGCTCCTGTTCCTGCCGGAGCCGTTCGCTCCATTGCTGTTGTTCGGCCTGCAGGGGGGAGAGCTGGCTTTGCAGTTCGTGCCGGCGACGGCTGCGTTGCTTCTGCTCCTCCAGCCAGCTGCCGCTGCGGCCCGCCACCTCGCCGAGCCGGCGGCGTGACAGCTCCACCGCCGCTTCGCCGCTGCGGCAGGCCTCCTCGGCCCGATCGAGTTCCGCCTGGTCGTCAGCGCCGGCCAGGGCGATCTGCTGCTGGCGCAGGTCGCCCTGCTGGCGGGTGAGCTCCTGGCGCTGCCGCTGCAGGTCCTCGGCGCTCAGTTGGTGCTTCTCGGCCTGGCGGGCCAGCTCGCGGCCACTGGCTTCGAGCCCCGCCAGTTCCGACTGCACCGCCAGCAGGCTGTCTTCGCCCAGGCCCTTCACTTCGGCCTGCAGTTGCTCTAGCGCCTGGCTGCTCTGCTCCAGGGCAGTGCGCGCCGCGGCGATGGCGTCGCGGTCGCTTTGTTGCTGGCGCCCCAGCGCCTGCTGGCGGCTCTGCAGCTGCCGCAGATCCTCCTGGGCCTGCTCGAAGCCGAGCACCTGCTCCTGCAGCCGGCCCCGTTGGAAGCGCTCGCGCAGGTCTTGATAGGTGCGGGCCTTGGCGCAGTCGCGTTCGAGCTTCTGGCGCGACAGCAGCAACTCCTGCTGCACGATGGCGCAGCGCTCCTCCCGCTCCTGCACTTCCGTGAGCTTGGAGCGGGTCTGGTCGATGCGGGAATCGAACAGGGCCACCCCCGCCAATTCATCGATCAGCCCGCGCCGGTCGCGGGAACTCATCGACACGATGCGGGTCACGTCGCCCTGCATCACCACGTTGCTGCCCTCGGGATCCACCCGCAGCCGGCGCAACTGGGTTTGCAGCTGCTGCAGGTTGCAGGACACGCCGTCGGCGCTGTAGCTGCTGGCATAGGTGCCGCCGGGGGCGATCCGCAGCCGCCGCGTCACCGTCCACTCCTGCTGGCCCGGCTGAATCCAGGGGCCCTCGTCGCTGGGTTCCAGCCCCGCCTCCGCGTCGTCGGGCCGCCAGTCGCTCAGGTCGAAGCGCACCGACACGACGGTTTCGGCCGCCTTGCCCTGCTTGAGCATGGCGCTGTTCACCAGGTCGGGCAGCCGTTCCGCGCGCATGCCACGGCTGCTGGCCAGGCCGAGGCAGAACAGGATGCCGTCCAGGATGTTGCTCTTGCCCGAGCCGTTGGGGCCCGTGACCACCGTGAACCCCTGGTCGAGCGGGATCGTCATCGATCCGCCGAACGACTTGAAGTTGGTCAGCTCTACCTGATTGATGTGAACCAACAGGCCCGAGCGCCGAGCACCAGCAAGGTAGCCGAACCCCTGACGTTTTCAAGCAACCGTCCTTACCGTGGGGAGAGCACATGGCGCGCCATGGAACACGACACCCCGAGCAATGGCTACGGCGGCGATGGCGCGGCCCCTGCGGCCGCTGCGCCCCCTGAGGCCGCGGTGGGCGACGCTGTGGACACGCCTCAGGCCGGTGCAGCCCAGTTTCGTGAGCGCTTCGAGAGCCTGCTGCCCACCATCCAGCGGGAATGGCCCGAGGTGGCGCGTCACACCCTGGAGGCCACCCGCGGCAGTTTCGACACTGTGGTGGAGGTGATCGCCCGCCAAACCGGCAGCACCAGCGAAGGCATCAAGGAACAGCTGCTGGAGCTGGTGCAGGTGAGCGGCGATCAGGTGCATCAGCTGGCGGATTCGCTGCGGCCCCTGGAGGAGCAGCTGGAGACCCTCCTGGATGATCTGCACCACACCCTGCGGCCGCGGATTGAAAAGCCCGTGCGCGATCGGCCTTTGATGGCCCTTGGAATCGCCGCTGGTGTGGGCCTGATCACCGGCCTGCTGTTGGCCTCTGGCCGGCGTTCAGCATGAGCGCCGCCACACCCAATGGCTCGACGGATGACCGGGGCGATGCCGTGACCGACCGCCAGGACTCCCGCGGTGAGCGCCGCCGCTCCACCCTCCCCCTGCAGGCGGCCTCCCGGGTGACAGGCCTGGTGGGTTCGGTGATGGACCTGCATGTGCGCATCGCCCTCAAGGAGGCCGACCGCGAGAAGCGCCGGCTGATCTCCGGTGTGGTGCTGCTGGCCGGCGGCCTGGCGACCCTGCTGCTGGCCCTGGTGGCGGCTGAGCTGGCCCTGGTGCTGTGGTGCCACCTGCAGCTGGGGTGGAGCTGGATGCAGGTGGCCCTGGCCCTGATGGGGCTGAATCTGTTGCTCACCGGCGCCATGCTGCGCATCGGTGGTTGGCTCACCCGCGGCCCCTACCTGCCGGAAACGATGGCCGGCCTCACGAAGACGACACGGGCCCTGCTCGGCCGTTGAGCCAGCGGCACAGCGGCGGCAGGGAGAGCCCCTGCACCAGAAGGTTGAGGATCACCACGATGAACACAATGCTTTGAGCGTTGTGGGCCAGCGCTGTGGCCGCACCCGCGGGCAGGCCCCGCAGGTTGGGGATCGCCTGCACCACGTTGAAGGAGAGGGCCAGCGGCACGGCGCCGCGCATGCCACACCAGCAGATCAGCAGGCTCTCCCGCCAGGAGAAGGGGGAGAACGGCTGAAAACACAACACGCTGAGGGGCCGTGCCACCAGCATCAACATGGCCGCCGCGCCGATGCCGATCGGCAGAGAGGGCAGCAAGTCGGCGGGATTCAACAACAGGCCAAACAGCAGAAAGATGGTGATTTCGGTCATGGTGTTAAACGGCGCCAGCACCTCCTGCAGCGCCTCGTGATTCACCTCAGCCTTGCAGTAATGGAGGTTGGTCATAAACACACCGGTGACGTACACCGCGACGAATCCGGAGCCGCCCACGAGGTGGGTGAAGCCGTAGTCGATGAAGGCGATCGACATCGCCACGATCAGCAGTTGCTCTTTGTCGGTCACCATCCGGTTGATCACCAGGCGGGCCAGGTAGCCGAAGCCAACCCCCAGCAACAGGCCCGAGGCCAGTTGCTGAATCAGGCCCCCCAGGATGGTTTGGGTCATCTCCAGTGCTGAGGTGGTCGTCCCGACGCCGGCGATGAACAGCACCGTGCACAGCTGATAGGTGATCAGGGCGCTGGGATCGTTCACGGCGGATTCGAACTCCAGCAGCAGCTGCACGCGCTGCGGCATCAGCCGACCCACTTGGCGCAGCACGCTCACGGTGGGCCCGGTATCGGTGGAGCCCAGGCAAGCGGCTATGAGCATCGCCACGCCGAAGGGCATGGTGTGGGCCAGCCCAAGATCCAGTCCGGCAGCATCGTGGGAGCCCAGCCAGAGCAGCCCCAGCCCCAACATCAGCGTGGAGAGCAGCACGCCGCCGATGGCCAGCATCAGGCCGTACTTAAGGAAGTTGCGGATGGCCTGGATGTCAGTTTTTAGGCCCGCATAGAAGAGCAGCAGCGCGAGCGAAAACAACTGAAGATTGGCCACCTCATCAGCGGTGATGTTGAGCACCTTGATGTTGATGAGCAGGCCCAGCACCAACACCCCGAGGATGGCTGGGATGCCGATCTGGATCGACAGCCGGCTGATCAGCAGGCTGCCGAGGTAGACGGCGCCGATGAACAGCAACTGCAGCTCCACCGGCACCGCCGACAGCGGTGGGTGCCCCCCCGGGCTGGGCAGGGTCATCAGGAGCTCGGCCAGGTGCAACATCGGTGCTTCGGCTGATGGGCTTGATTGTGCTGGATTCCCGCCGGCCGATCAGCGGATCTCGTACTGCAACCAGCGGCAGTCGATGCCGCCGTTGCTCACGGGGATGCGCCGGCTGGCTTTCATGCGCAGGGCGCCGGTGAGTTCCGGGTTGCCGCTCAGCAGCCACAGCTGCCAGCCGCTGCAGCGTTGCTTGAGCATTGCCCCGAGATCCCCGTAGAGCTGCTCCAGCTGCTCCCGCTCGCCGATGCGCTCGCCGTAGGGCGGGTTGCACACCACCAGCCCGCGCCCCTCAGGGGGGGCAAAGCTGCGGCAGTCACCCTGGGCGAGCTCGAGCCAGGGGGCCACGCCGGCCGCCTCCGCGTTCTCCTGCGCCTGGTCGATCACGTCGGCGTCACTGTCCTGCCCCTTGATCGGTGCCAGAGGTTGGCCATTGGCCAAGGTGGTGCGCTCCAGGGCCGCGGCGGCCTCCAGCTCCTGCACCCACAGGGCTCCATCGAAATCGGACCAGCCCTCCAGCGCGAAGCGCCGCTGCAGGCCGGGTTCGCGGCCCAGGGCCCAGCAGGCGGCCTCGATCAGCAGGCTGCCGGAGCCGCAGAGGGGATCCGCCAGGGGCACCGAGCCATCCCAGCCCGTGAGCCGGATCAGCCCCGCCGCCAGGTTTTCCTTCAGCGGTGCCAGCCCCATGCGGGGCCGGTAGCCACGCCGGTGCAGGCTCTCGCCGCTGCCATCCACGCTCAGTTGGGCCAGGCCGCCCCCCAGGTGCAGATGCAGGCTCAGGTCGGGGGCTTCCAACTCCACCGACGAGCGCTCCCCCCACTGGCGGCGCTGCCAATCCACCAGGGCGTTCTTCACCTGCAGCGCGCTGTAGTGGCTATGGCTGAGGCCCGGCAAGCTACCCGTGGCATCGACGCGAAAGCTCAGCTCGGGCGGTAGCCATTGGGCCCAGTCGGCCGCCTGTTGCACGCCGGCGTAGAGGTCGTCCCGGCCGCGGCAGGGGAAGCAGGCCAGCTGACGCAGCAGGCGAAACGGCAGCCGGGCCCGCAGGTGCAGGCGGTAGTAGGTGGCTAGGTCGGCCTGGAAGCCGACGGCCCGGCGCAGGGGTCGAATCGCTGCCGCCCCCAGCTCCGCTAGCTCCGCTGCCGCCGCCTCCTCCAGTCCCGGGGGAACCACCGCCGTGCACAGCAGCGAGGAGCCTGCGGATCGCCGTGGGGTCTGTTCGGTCATGCCCACCCCTGCCGGAGCCGGTCGCTCCTGCCACAATGCAGGAGTCCGGTTTCGGCCGGACTAGGTGGCTCACACCAGTGTTTCGGACAGCGGTTCGATTCCGCTCAGCTCCATCACAGCCCCCGGCATTCGCCGGGGTTGTTCCCGGGGCTGCAATGGTTTCGACGGGGCATGAGGAGGGTGACTGAAGCCTGCTCGGTCAGAGCAAACACGTAACAGCGAACAACATCGTTCGTTTCTCCCGTCAAGCCGCCCCTGTGGCTGCCTGACACCCTTAAGGGAGATGGGGTGAGGTCAGCCTTATCACCCAAATGACCCATGGGCCCTGGAAGGGGCCTTTTCATTGGATTGCGACGATTGCGGCGCGCGTTTCACGCCCTACACAACGCCGGCAATACTGGCGTCTCTTCAGGGTTTGTCGGGCAACCATCCAATCCGCCCAGGCCTGATGCTCGAAGTTTGTGTTTTGGTTGATCGAAATTCAGTGGAGCATGTTTTGCAAATACGCATGCATTGTCTGTTGACATGCGTTACAGGCTGCTGCCCGCGGTCTTGATTGTTGTCACGATATTGTTTCTGGCCAAGGCAGGAGCGTTTTGTTCATGTTGAATCGCAACACCATGCGCAGCCGATTTGGCTTGCTGGTCGCCGTCGCCAGTGCGCTTGCGTTGGACCCAGCCTTGGCCCATTCGGGAACGCTTTTCAACAGAGATCACAGGGTTGGGGGCGCCGCTGTAGGCGCCTCCCTCGATCACCCCACGCCTGTGGCGTGGAGTGTTTTTAGACATGTGCCAGCCACCGGCGTGCGCACGGAAGCGGCGATTGCTGGTTTGGACCGCGATGGAAGCATTGAGCTCGCCCAGGGCTCAGGCTCCACTATGAATCGCATCTGGAGCCGAACGGCCGTCGTCAACCGTTCCAATCTCTTCCCAGGCTGGGTTCGACCTGGTTGGGGAGCACGACGGCCCTGGGACCACGGCTGGTATAGCGCTGGTGTCTTCAAGCGCTGGAGATGGTGGGAATCAGGGTCCAGGCGGTGGGGCGTCAATACCCTCGCTTTGAGAACCAGCATCAACAATGCGGTGGACAACGCCATCAACGATTACATTCCTTACATCGTTGTTTCTGAAGCTAATTACAAATTATTCTATGGAACTGAAAAGCCTTATGGGAGCGACTCGCTGAGTTTCGTGGTGCAGTCCAACAAAACGGATTACACGCTCGATGCCAACTGCAAACAGGGCACGATCAATGGTCAGGATCCAACGAACCTTGCAGAGGCGGAGCTGTTGAATGCGGCCTGTCAGGTGGCCTACGGCTCGGTTTGATGTCCGTGCAACGGCATGCAGCCCAGGTGTGTTGGCCTGTTGGTGCGGCTTGTCGGCCTCACACGTCGGGCTAGAGCTAGAGCTGCTCCACGTGCTCCAGTACAAAGCCCTGGGCAAGCAGATGTTGCTTCAGGGCTTCAGCCTGGCCCTTGGCAATGTGCACAACCGTCAAGCTGTTCTGACGCACGGCGTGAATGCGGGTGATGCCAACCATGGGGCGGGGCTTTAGCGGAATGGAGTGGCGGGGATCAGGAACGGATGTAGCGCTTGCGGCCCTGCGCATCGATGGCGTATTTGCCACCGCGGGGGCCGGTGAATGTCTTGAGGTAGGTCTTGCGGCCCCGGTCGTCCACGGTGTAGACGCCACCTTTGGGCCCCTGGTGAAGCTTTTCGAGGCTCTCCACCTGCTGCTGCACATCGGCCTTGATGCGCGCGGCCGCCACGATGGCGGAGGCTTCTGGCTCCTGTTGGGGCTTTCTGCGGAACAGAGAAAACAGCCAGCGCATGGAGAATCGTGCTCGCCACGCCTATTCTCTGGCGCTGTCAAGTGTGGCCGTTGGCGATTAGCGAGCGCCCAGCATCCTCACGATTTGCTCCGTGACGTCTGCCACGCTTTGCTGCGGATCGTGCACCACCAGGTCGGCGCGATCGCGCAGGGGCCGGATGAAGTGGTGTTCGCCGGGAATGGTCTGCAGCAGGGTTTGCCGCAGCACGTAGCGGGCTGAGCGCTGCCGCTGTTGTTGATCACGGCGCAGCCGGCGCACGATGCGCAGCGCCAGCGGCGTCTGCACATACACCAGCAGGGCAATGGTGCCGTCGCTGAGGAAGGGTTGCGGTCCGTAGGCCCCCTCCAGCAGCACCAGCTCCGGTGGCTCACCGCTCAGGGGCGTGCGGCCGGCCCGGCGGGTGGCCATGTCGTAGGTGCGCAGCGACTGGCAGGTGCCCGCCCGCAGGGCCGCCAGCTCCTGGCGCAGGCAGGGCAGATCAATGGCATCCACCGTGTCGAAGCCAAAGCGGCCGTTGGGATCCCAATCGGGGCGGTAGTAGTTGTCGCAGGCCAGCACCAGGCTGCGGCGGCGGCGCTCCTGCAGCCCGCGGCAGAGGGCGGCGGCCAGCATCGTTTTGCCGGCGGCGGAGGGCCCGCAGATGCCCACCACCGGAACCGCTGCGACCATGCTCTGGCTCAGCGGCTGCCGGTGCTGACGCCGCGGTAGCCGCTCCACAGCTTCAGTTCATCGAGGCTCAGCACCCCCTCCCGCCGTTCACCCTGGTAGTCCCAGCTGGGGTAGGCCCGCACCTTGGCGGTGTTGCAGCGCTGGCGGCCGTTGTCGTCCTTGTCGCATTCCACGTAGGGCAGCCGCTCTTCAGCCGGGCTGCCGAACAGGGCCTTCTGGTGTTGGCAATGGCCGCACCACCAGGCGCCGTAGAAGATCATCCCCACCCGTTTGAGGTGGTCAGCCAGGCGCAGCTGTTCGGCATTGGAGGCCTGCGGCTTGGCGGCTTGCCCCTCGGCCCAGGCCGTTGGTGCCGCCAGGGTGGCCCCCGCCAGCAGCAGGCCGGCCCCGAGCTGCAGCAGGCGGCGGCTGCCGGATCGGGTCGGCCGGTGGGCGCTGGGCATGGCGGCGGTGCAGGTGGCCCTGAGGTTAGGGGCGTTCGGCCTTCCGCCCCAGCCGCGATGCCGCGGCCGCCGCTGCAGCTGGGAGACTGGAGCAACGCCTGTCCTTTGGTTGTCCCCAGCAGCAGCGATGAGCGCCAACGGATACCGCGATTACTTCAAGGTGCTCGGCGTGGAGCGAGGCGCCGATGCCGACACGGTGAAGAAGGCCTTCCGCAAGCTGGCGCGCCAGTACCACCCGGATGTGAACCCCGGCGACAAGGGCGCTGAGGCCAAGTTCAAGGAGGTGAGCGAGGCCTACGAGGTGCTCTCCGATCCCGATAAGCGCCGCCGCTACGAGCAGTTCGGCCAGTACTGGAGCCAGGCCGGTGGTGGTGGCGGCGCCGGTGTGGATGTGGATTTCGGTCGCTACGGCAATTTCGACGATTTCATCAACGATCTGCTCGGCCGCTTCGGCGGGCCCGGTGGCGGTGGCTTCGCTGGGGCTCCGGGCGGGTTTGGGGGCGGCTTCGGCAGTGGTTTCGGCCCCG
>Ga0310094_100003_pt1 | contig 30277 bp, 27 predicted proteins | sample LakMicMDCLOrngC5_FD_194438 | JGI IMG/M metagenome (GOLD analysis project Ga0310094, IMG submission 194438) | Enriched freshwater cyanobacterial communities from Lake Michigan, Michigan, United States - MI23.DCL.Orng.C5 | ecosystem: Environmental > Aquatic > Freshwater > Lake | place: USA... | reverse complement strand
TGTTCCCGAAGGCCCAGGTCACCATCGGCCCCTGGACCGAGAGCGGCTTCTACTACGACTTCGACAACCCGGATCCCTTCACCGAGGCCGACCTCAAGGCCATCAAGAAGGAGATGATCCGGATCATCAACCAGAAGCTCCCCCTCGAGCGCCTTGAGGTGAGCCGCGCCGAGGCCGAAGCGCGCATCCGGGCCCAGAACGAGCCCTACAAGCTGGAGATCCTGGCCGGCATCCAGGAGCCGATCACCCTGTACACCCTCGGGGAGCAGTGGTGGGACCTCTGCGCCGGCCCCCACGTGGCGAGCACCGGCGAGCTCAACCCCAAGGCGTTTGAGCTGGAGAGCGTGGCCGGCGCCTACTGGCGCGGCGATGAGAACAACGCCCAGCTGCAGCGCATCTACGGCACCGCCTGGGAAACCCCGGAGCAGCTGGCGGAACACCAGCGCCGCAAGCAGGAGGCCCTGCGCCGCGACCACCGCCGGCTCGGCACCGACCTGAATCTGTTCTCCATCGAGGACGAAGCCGGGGCAGGCCTGGTGTTCTGGCACCCCCGCGGCGCCCGCATGCGCCTGCTGATCGAAAACCTCTGGCGCGAGCTGCACTTCGAGGCGGGCTACGAGCTGCTCTACACCCCCCACGTGGCCGACATCAGCCTCTGGAAAACCTCTGGCCACCTCGACTTCTACAGCGAGTCGATGTTCGGCCCGATGCAGGTGGATGAGCGGGAATACCAGCTCAAGCCGATGAACTGCCCGTTCCACGTGCTCACCTACGCCAGCACCCTGCGCAGCTACCGGGAGCTGCCGATCCGCTGGGCCGAGCTGGGCACCGTGTACCGCTACGAGCGGCCGGGGGTGATGCACGGCCTGATGCGCGTGCGTGGCTTCACCCAGGACGACGCCCACGTGTTCTGCCTGCCGGAACAGATCAGCGACGAGATCCTGGCGATCCTCGATCTCACCGAACGGATCCTCTCCACCTTCGACTTCCGCCACTACGAGATCAACCTCTCCACCCGCCCGGAGAAATCGATCGGGGAGGACGCCGTGTGGGAGCTGGCCACCAATGGCCTGATCGCGGCCCTGGAGCGAAAAGGCTGGGCCTACAAGATCGACGAGGGCGGCGGCGCCTTCTACGGCCCCAAGATCGATCTCAAGATCGAGGACGCCATCGGCCGGATGTGGCAATGCTCCACCATCCAGCTCGATTTCAACCTGCCGGAGCGCTTCCACCTCGACTACGTGGCGGCAGACGGCTCACGGCAGCGGCCGATCATGATCCACCGGGCCATCTTCGGCTCGCTGGAACGGTTCTTCGGGATCATGACGGAGAACTACGCCGGCGATTTCCCCTTCTGGCTGGCCCCTGAACAGGTGCGCCTGCTGCCGGTGACCGATGAAGTGCTCCCCTACGCCGAGCAGGTGCTCAGCCAGCTCAAGGCGGCGGGCGTACGGGCCAGCATCGATCACTCCGGCGACCGCCTCGGCAAGCTGATCCGCAACGGCGAGCAGATGAAGATCCCGGTGCTCGGGGTGATCGGCGCCAAGGAGGCGGAGAGCCAGCAGGTGAGTCTGCGCAGCCGCCGCGACGGCGACCTGGGCAGCGTGGCCGCCGAGGTGCTGCTGGCGGCCGCCGCCGAGGCCAACGGTGGGCGCCTGGCGGGGCTGCCGCTGCCGGGATGACCAGCCTGCTGGCCGGCGACATCGGCGGCACCAAGACGCTGCTGGCCCTCTACGGCGTGGAGCACGGCGAGCTGCGGCAGCGCCGCTGCGAACGCTTTGTGTCGGCCGAGTGGGACGACTTCAGCGCCCTGGTGAACCACTTCCTGGCCTCCGGGCCCAGCGATGAGCCCCATCCGGTGAGTGCCTGCTTCGCCGTGGCCGGCCCCGTGCGCGGCGGCCGGGTGCAGCTCACCAACCTGCCCTGGCTCCTGGAGGAGGGCCCCCTGGCGGCGGCCTGTGGTCTTGGGGCGGTGGAGCTGGTGAACGATTTCGCCGTGCTGATCTACGGGCTCCCCCACCTCAGCAAGACCCAGCAGGCGCCGCTGCGCCCCCGCCCCGCCGACCCCCAGGCGCCGGTGGCGATCCTTGGGGCCGGCACGGGCCTGGGGGTGGCCTTCGGCGTCCCCACCCCCCAGGGGCTGGTGGCCATGGCCAGCGAGGCCGCCCATGGCGAATTCGCCCCCCGCAACCCCGAGGAGTGGGCCCTCAAGCAATGGCTGCAGGCCGATCTGGGGCTGCAGCGCCTCTCGATCGAGCGGGTGGTGAGCGGCACCGGCCTGGGGGAGGTGATGCGCTGGCTGCTGGCCACCGACCCCGCTGGCCCGGGCCACCCCCTGATGGCCGCCCCCCAGCTCGATCTGCCCGCCGCCGTGGCCGCAGCAGCAGCAGCCGGCGACGCCCTGGCCCTGCGGGCCCAACAGCTGTGGCTCGGGGCCTACGGCAGCGCCGCCGGTGACCTGGCCCTGCACAGCCTCTGCCTTGGGGGCCTGTGGGTGGGGGGCGGCACCGCTGCCAAACAGCTCCCGCAGCTGCAGTCGGCCGCCTTCCTCGAGCCCTTCCTGGCCAAGGGCCGGCTCAGCGCGATGGTCGAGCAAGTGCCGGTGATGGCCCTCACCGATCCGGAGGCGGGCCTGTTCAGCGCCGCCTGCCGCGCCCGCACCCTGCTGGGCTGGATGGGACACTGACCCTCAGCAGAACAGACCGCATGGTCCGCCCCCGCATCGGCCAGGGGGTTGTGGTGAACGTCCCCGCCACGACAGCCAACCTGGGCCCGGGCTTTGATTGCCTCGGCGCCGCCCTCGAGCTGAACAACCGCTTTGAGATGCGCTGCATCGAAGGCGATGGCGAGCGCTTCGAACTGGTGATCGAGGGGCGCGAAGGGGCCCACCTGCGCGGCGGCCCCGACAACCTCGTGTACCGCGCCGCCCAGCGGGTGTGGAAGGAGGCCGGCGAGGATCCGATCGCCGTGGAGGCCCGGGTGCGCCTGGCGGTGCCGCCGGCCCGGGGCCTCGGCAGCAGCGCCACGGCGATCGTGGCGGGGCTGATGGGGGCCAACGCCCTGATCGGTGAGCCCCTCAGCCGCGAGAAGCTGCTGGAGCTGGCCATCGACATCGAGGGCCACCCCGACAACGTGGTGCCCTCCCTGCTGGGGGGCCTGTGCATGACCGCCAAGGCCGCCTCCCACCGCTGGCGCGTGGTGCGCTGCGAGTGGTCGTCGGAGGTGGTGGCGGTGGTGGCGATCCCGGCGATCCGGCTCTCCACCAGCGAGGCGCGGCGGGTGATGCCCAAGGCGATCTCGATCCCCGATGCCGTCACCAACCTCGGCTCCCTCACCCTGCTGCTGCAGGGGCTGCGCACCGGCAATGGCGACCTGATCGCCGACGGCATGCACGACCGCATCCACGAGCCCTACCGCTGGGGTTTGATCCAGGGGGGCAGCGCCGTGCGCCAGGCGGCGATCGCAGCCGGTGCCTGGGGGGCGGTGATCAGCGGTGCCGGCCCCAGCATCCTGGCCCTCACCAACCGCACCGTGGCCGGAGCCGTCAGCCGCGCCATGGTGAGCACCTGGGAAAAAGAGGGGGTGGCCTCCCGGGCGGAAGTGCTGCAGCTGCAGCAGATCGGCAGCCGCTGGAAGCCCCTCGAAGACTGAGTATTTCTACCCACGCAGAAATACCCAGCTGCTAGATTGATTGTCTCAAGCGCAACCTGTTGAGACAGGTGCCGCGAGGCCCGTTGAGCTGAGGTCGTGATGGACGCCAACCTGCCTGCGATGGCCGCGTCCAGCCTCAATCCCCTCGGTGCCAACGGCTTTCCCTGGCTCAGCCTGATCACGCTGCTGCCGGCGGCCGTGGCGCCGCTGCTGATGCTGCTGCCCGGCGACGGCAGCGACCCGAAGCTGCCCCGCAGCATCGCCCTGGTCACCCTGCTGGCCGACCTGCTGTTGATGCTGGTGGCGTTCAGCCAGCACTACGACGGCTCCATCGCCGGCCTGCAGCTGGTGGAGCGCTTCGCCTGGGTGCCCGCCATCGGGCTGGAGTGGTCGCTGGCGGCCGACGGCCTCTCCACCCCGTTGGTGGTGCTCTCCGGCCTGGTGACCCTGCTGTCGGTGGCCGCCAGCTGGAACATCCAGAAGAAGACCCGCCTCTACTTCGCCCTGCTGCTGCTGCAGGCCTCGGCCCAGGCCCTGGTGTTCCTGTCGCAGGATTTCCTGCTCTTCTTCCTGGCCTGGGAACTGGAGCTGGTGCCCGTGTATCTGCTGATCGCCATCTGGGGCGGCCAGCAGCGCCAGTACGCCGCCACCAAGTTCATTCTCTACACGGCCACCGCCTCGCTGCTGATCCTGTTGAGCGGCCTGGCCCTGGCCCTCAACGGCCCCTTCACCCTCAACCTCTCCGAGCTGATCGCCCGTTCCCCCGGCGGCACCTTCGGACTGCTCTGTTATTTGGGCTTCCTGGTGGGCTTCGGCGTCAAGTTGCCGATGTTCCCCCTGCACACCTGGCTGCCCGACGCCCACGGTGAGGCCAATGCACCGGTGTCGATGCTGCTGGCGGGGGTGCTGCTGAAGATGGGCGGCTACGCCCTGCTGCGCTTCAACGTGCAGATGCTGCCGGAGGCGCACCTGCAGCTGGCCCCAGCCCTGATCGTGCTGGGCATCGTCAACATCGTCTACGGCGCCCTCAACGCCTTCGCCCAGGACAACGTCAAGCGGCGCATCGCCTGCAGCTCTGTCAGCCACATGGGCTTCGTGCTGCTGGGCATCGGCGCCGTGGACAGCCTCGGCCTCAGCGGCGCCATGCTGCAGATGATCAGCCACGGCCTGATCGCCGCCGCCATGTTCTTCGTGACCGGCGTCTTCTACGAGCGCACCAAGACCCTCTCGATCCCCAACATGGGCGGGCTGGCCAAGGTGCTGCCGATCACCTTCGCCTTCTTCCTGGCCAGCTCCCTGGCCTCCCTGGCCCTGCCGGGCATGAGTGGCTTCGTGAGCGAGATCACCGTGTTCCTCGGCCTCACCAGCAACGACGCCTTCACCGTGGGCTTCCGGGTGATCGCCGTGGTGCTGGCGGCCATCGGCGTGGTGCTCACCCCCGTTTACCTGCTCAGCCTCTGCCGGCGCGTGTTCTTCGGCCCCCGCATCCCGGCCCTGGCGGTGGTGGGCGACATGAAGCCGCGCGAACTGGTGATCGGCCTCACCCTGCTGGTGCCCACCCTGGTGATCGGCTTCTGGCCCCGCATCGCCATCGACCTCTACGAAGCCAGCACCACCGCCCTGGCCTCCGAGCTAGCCCAGCACACCGTGGTCGCCCTTCGGCTACCCGCCCTCGGCTGAACAGCGGCATCGGGCTCCGGTCGGTTGGAATGGCTCCAGCCCCTGAGAGCCTCGATGGTTGCCAGCCTTCCGGAAATCCTGCGCGGTGAGGGTCTGCCCCGCTACGAGGCCATCACCCCGGAGGCCGTCAACGCCCACATCCCGGAGCTGATGACCGAACTGGAAGCGGAGCTGGAAGTGCTCGAGCAGGGCCTGCACCAGCAGCTCAGCAGCGGCGGCGGCCCCTTGGGCTGGAGCGCCGTGATGGACCCGCTGCAGCGCCTCGGTGAGCGCCTGCGCTGGAGCTGGGGGGTGGTGAGCCACCTCAACGGCGTCTGCAACAGCACGGAGCTGCGGGAAGCCCATGCCGCCCAACAGGCCACGGTGGTGGCCTTCGGCAACCGTGCCGGCCAGAGCCAGGTGATCTACCGGGCCCTCGAGCGTCTGCAGCAGCAGGCGGAAGCCGGCGGCGCCCACGGCCTCGATGGCGCCCAGCGGCGCATCCTGGCGGCGGAACTGCGGGACATGCAGCTGCGGGGCGTGGGCCTCAGCGGCGCCGAGCAGGAGGCCTTCAATGCCGCCAGCCAGGAGCTGGCCGAACTCTCCACCCGCTTCGGCAACCAGGTGCTCGATGCCACCAACGGCTGGACCCTGCGCCTCAGCGACCCCGCGGAGGTGGAGGGGCTGCCCGCCAGCCTGCTGGATCAGCTGGCCCAGGCGGCCCGCGGCGCCGGCGAGGAGGCCGCCAGTGGTGCAGCGGGCCCCTGGCTGCTGGGGCTCGACATGCCCCGCTACGCGCCGTTCATGAAATACAGCCGCCGCAGCGATCTGCGGGAGCGGGTGTACAAAGCCCACGTGAGCCGGGCCTCCGGCCAGCACGACGGCAGCCCTGACGACAGCAGCCCCGACGACAACGGAGCCGCCGAGCGCAACAACTGGCCCCTGATCGAACGCATCCTCACCCTGCGGGGGGAGCAGGCCCACCGGCTGGGTTACGCCAACTGGGCGGAGGTAAGCCTGGCGGCCAAGATGGCGGACTCCGAGGCCGCCGTGGAGGGCCTGCTGGAGGAGCTGCGCGCCGCCGCCCACCCGGTGGCCCAGGCGGAACTGCAGGCCCTGCGGGACTGCGCCCGCCGCCACGGGGCCCCGGAGGCCGATGACCTGAAGCCCTGGGATGTGACCTTCTGGGCCGAGGTGCTGCGCCAGGAGAGCTTCGAGCTCGACAGCGAAGCCCTGCGCCCCTACTTCCCACTACCGCGGGTGCTGGAGGGCCTGTTCGCCCTGTGCAACCGCCTGTTCGGCATTCGCATCGAAGCGGCCGACGGCGAAGCCCCCGTGTGGCATCCGGACGTGCGCTTCTTCCGCATCCTCGAGGCCCACGGCGCTGCGGACGGCCAGCCCCTGGCGGCCTTCTACCTCGACCCCTACAGCCGCCCCGGCAGCAAGCGCGGCGGCGCCTGGATGGATGAGTGCCTGGTGCGCTCCCGCCGCCCCGATGGCACACCGGTGCTGCCGGTGGCCTACCTGATCTGCAACCAGAGCCCGCCGGTGGGGGACACCCCCAGCCTGATGACCTTCGAGGAGGTGGAGACCCTCTTCCACGAGTTCGGCCACGGCCTGCAGCACATGCTCACCACCGTGGAGCGCCCCCAGGCCGCCGGCATCAACGGCGTGGAATGGGATGCGGTGGAGCTGCCCAGCCAGTTCATGGAGAACTGGTGCTACGACCGCGCCACCCTGCTGGGCATGGCCCGCCACTGGCAAAGCGGAGAGCCCCTGCCGGAGCAGGAATTCACCAAGCTGCACGCGGCCCGCACCTTCATGGGGGGGGCCGCCACCCTGCGCCAGGTGCACTTCGCCCTGGTGGACCTCAAGCTCCACAGCCAGTGGCACCCCGGCTGCGGCCAGACCCCCGAGCAACTGCGCCGCAGCATCGCCGCCACCACCACGGTGCTGGCTCCGATCGACGAGGACGCCTTCCTCTGCTCCTTCGGCCACATCTTCGCCGGCGGCTATGCCGCCGGGTACTACTCCTACAAGTGGGCGGAGGTGCTCAGCGCCGATGCCTTCGGGGCCTTCGAGGAGGTGGGGCTGGAGAACGAGGAGCAGATCCGCGACACCGGGCGCCGCTTCCGCGACACCGTGCTCAGCCTCGGCGGCAGCCTTGATCCCAAGCAGGTGTTCGAGGCCTTCCGCGGCCGCCAGCCCAGCAGCGAGGCCCTGATCCGCCACTCCGGCCTGGTGGCGGTGTAGGCGGCCCGCCAGGCGCCTCGCCTGGATTAATCCGCCAGCACCAGATCCGCCAGGGCCGTCAGGGCCAGCGGATGGCTGATCAGCTGGCGGTGGGTGGCCACCGGCAGGGCCCAGCGGCGCCCCACGGGCAGCACCGCCCGCCAGCCGGGAAACACGGTGAGTTCCGTGGGGCAGAACAGGCTGTGGCAGTCGATTCCCTCCAGCAGCGCCGCCTCACGATCCAGCTCCCACAGCAGCGGACTGCCGAGCTTCATCTCAGCAATGCCCGCCAGCAGGGCATGGGGCACCAACTGGGCCGCGAGGGTGCCGCGCTGGGGGCTGCCCACGCACAGGAAACGGCGGCAGCGGCGATGGCCGCCGTGCTCCTGCAACCACAGCCGGCCGATCAGGCCGCCCATGGAGAAGCCCAGCAGATCCAGGGGCGTGTCGCGGCCGAAGCGCGCCTCGATCAAGTCGGCCAGCCGGGCCGCCAGCTGCCGCAGCGGCGTTGCCCCCAGCCGGTGGGGCAGGTGGGGCGCGAACAGGGTGATGTCGTCGCAGCGGCCGTGCAGTTCGGCCTCCAGTCGGCGAAACAGGCGGGGCGTATCCCAGAGGCCATGCACCAGCACCAGCGGGGGACGCCCGCTCATCCGCCGGGGCGGCTGCGCTGCACGGCCACGATGCCGCTGAAACCGGGCACCGGCGCCTGGCATTTGCGCAGCTCCAGCGCCATCGGCACCGGCCCGTAGAGCTGCTCGAGGGTCTCGAAGATCCGCTCGGCGAAGTGCTCGAGGGTGAGGCAGCGCAGGTCGCCGGCCAGCCGCTGCAGGGCCGTGATCGCCCGGCTGTAGTCGAGGCTGTGCTCGAGCTGATCGCTGGCCCCGGCGGCGGCCAGATCAAAACCCAGGCTGAGGTCCAGCTCGAACCACTGCCCCAACAGCCGCTCCTGTTCGAGCACCCCCACATGGGCCCACAGCCGCAGGCCCCGCACCAGGATCCGGTCGCTGGGGGGGGTGCCTGCGCTCACAGGGGCAGGTTGCGGTGGCTGAAGCTGCGGCCGCCGCCGGCGTAATCGGCGGCGATGTGGCCATCGCCCCGCAGCAGGTAGCGGTAGGTCACCAACCCCTCCAGGCCCACGGGGCCGCGGGGGGGCAGGGTCTGGGTGCTGATGCCCACCTCGGCCCCGAAGCCGTAGCGGAAGCCGTCGGCGAAGCGGGTGGAGCAATTGAGATACACCCCAGCGCTATCCACCCCCCGCAGGAACGTCTCCGCCGTGGCGGCGTTGGTGGTGCAGATGGCATCGGTGTGGCGTGAGCCGTAACGGGCGATGTGCTCGAGGGCCTGGGGCAGGTCGTCCACCACCCGCACCGCCAGCACCAGGTCGGAATATTCGGTGCGCCAGTCGTCGTCGGTGGCGGCCTGCTCCACCCCCAGGGCCCGGCTGGCGGCATCGCCCCGCAGGTTCACGCCGGCGGCGGCGAAGGCGGGCAGCGCCTGCTGCAGAAACGGCTGGGCCGCCTCGCGGTGCAGCAGCAGCGTCTCGATGGCGTTGCAGGCGGCGGGGTACTGGGTTTTGGCATCCAGGGCCACCCGCACGGCCTGGGGGATGTCGACCTCCCGGTCGACATAGAGGTGGCAGATGCCGTCGGCATGGCCGAGCACCGGGATGCGGGTGTTGTCCTGAATGAACCGCACCAGCTCATTGGAGCCCCGCGGAATGATCAGGTCCACCAGGCCGTCGAGCTTGAGCAGCCCCAGGCTCTCCTCACGGGAGGTGAGCAGCTCCAGGGCCGCCGGGGCCACGGCACTGCCGGCCAGGCCCTGACGCAGGGCCGAGAGAATGGCGGCGCAGCTGCGGCTGGCCTCACGGCCGCCCTTGAGCAGGGCACCGTTACCGGAGCGCACCGCCAGCGAGGCGATCTGCATCACCGCATCGGGCCGCGCCTCGAAGATCACCCCCAGCACCCCCAGGGGCACGCTCAACCGCTCCAGCACCAGGCCGTCATCGAGCTCCCGGTGCAGCTGCCGCACCCCCAGCGGATCCGGCAGCCGGGCCACCTGGCGCACCCCCTCGATGGCGGCGGCCAGCTTGGGGGCATCCAGCTTGAGGCGGGCCACCAGGGCCGGTGCCAGGCCATCGGCGGCGGCGGCCTCCAGGTCGGCCCGGTTGGCCGCCACGATGGCGTCCGCCTCAGCCTGCAGCGCATCGGCCATGGCCAACACCGCCCCCTGGCGCTGCCCATCGCTGAGCCGACCCAGTTCCATCGCCGCCCGGCGCACGGCGGCGGCCCGTTGCAGCAACTCAGGCGAAGGATCGGGAACGCTCACAACCGGCGCAGGCACTGGCGGCATCATCCCAGCCGATCCAGCGCCAGCCGGGCGGCCCCCAGGCGACCGGCCCCATTACCCAGGGCGGCGCAGCGCAGCTCCAGGCCGGCACGGCTCTCCGCCTGGACCCGCTGCTCCAGCTCCGCCCAGGCCGCCGGCAGGAAATGGGCACTGGCGGCGCTGAGGCCGCCGCCGATCAGCACCAGCCGGGGTGTCAGCACGTACACCAGCGAACTGAGGCCGATGCCCAGCCAGCGGCCGTAGGCCTGCCAGACCGCCAGGGCTTCGGCGTCGCCGGCATCGGCCCGGCGGCACAGCTCCCGGGGATCGAGCGGCGACAGCCGCCCCAGCCCGGCGATGCTGCAGAACTGCTCCAGGGAACCGCGGTTGCCGCTGTTGCAGGGGGGCCCCTCCGGATCCACACAGATCAGCCCCGGCTCCGCCGCAGCGCCGCCATGGCCGGTGAACAGCTGCCCCCCCAGCAGCACCCCGCCCCCCACGCCGGTGCCCAGGGTGAGCAGCAGCACGTCGTCGAAGCCGCGGGCGGCGCCCGTCCAGGCCTCCCCCACCACGGCGCAATTGCCGTCATTGGCCAGGGTGACGCGGCGCTGCAGCTGCGGTTCCAGCCACTCCGCCAGGGGCACCTGCTCCCAGCCCGGCAGGTTGATGCACACCCGCGCCACCCGACCGGCCGCATCCATGGGGCCCGGCAGCCCGACCCCCACCAGCGGCGCCAGCCGATCGGGATCGAGCTGCTGCACCGCCTCCACGATCGTCATCACCACACCGCCGGGCATGGCCGGCTGGGGGGTGGGCACCTGCAGCTCCGCCACCAGCTCACCGCTGCGGCTGAAACGCCCCAACTTGATGGCGGTGCCACCCAGATCAATGCCGATCAGCTGGCCCATGGGGTGCCCGCTCTGCCCTGCACCCTAAAAGCGCAGGAACATCTGGATCAGGCTCTGCCAGCGGCCTTCGGTGTCGATCGAGCCCTGCACCCCCACCCGGTCGCTGGCCTGATAGCGCAGGTTGAACTGGGGCGGCAGGTCGCTGCGGTCGGGCGCCGCCAGCACGGAGAAATTGAAGCGCTCGCTGAGGTCAAGGCCGATCTCGGCGCCGAGGGCCAGCTTCGAGGGCAGCTGGTTGGAGGTGCTGGAGCCCGGCGCCACATCCGGCACCACGAAGTAGGCCGGATAGAGGGCAAACGAGAGCCGATCGCCGAACAGCTCGTTAGCGCCCCCCACCACCGGGGTGAGCAGCGACTGGCCCAGCACCGTGGCCAGGGCGGCGCTGGCGTTAGCCCCCAGCAGAGTCACCAGGGAGTTGCCCCCGATCAGCGCCAGCAGCCGCTCCTTGGGCAGCGGCGGCGTGCTGGTGAGGGTGATGTTCTCCATCAGCCGGTCCGCCGGGCCGGTGGCCTGCAGCTTCACCTTCACCAGCCGCAGCTGCTCCAGGGAGCGACTGGGGCCCTGGGTGGCGTTGTTCCAGTCGTAGATGGTGGAGGTGCTGAGGGTGGCGCCGGAGGGGGTCGCGCCCGCGGGGCTGTCCGCCACGCTGGTGCGCAGGGCGATGTCCACGTAGGGAATCAGCCCCAGGCTGGGGGTGAACACCGCCACGTTGGGGGCGTCGGGGTCGAGCCGGAAGGGGGTGATGAACAGCCCCAGCTGACCCTTCAGCAGCCGCACCACTCCGCTGATGCGGATGTCGGGATCCAGCGGCCCCCGCAGGGTGAGCACCCCGGCGGTGTTGAAGTTGAGCACGTTGGGAACCGCGATGCGCAGGTCGGGGCCGAGCCGCAGCCGCAGGCCATTGAGCTGAACCGACGACAGCTTCGGTAAGTAGCGGCGCAGGTCCTGGCTGGCGGCGCTCTCCAGCTGCTGCCCCATCACCAGCAGCGGCTGGCGGAAGTCCCAGTCCGCCTCCGCCAGTTGCCGCAGGCTCACCGGCCGGGTGGGAGCGGCGGGGGTGGCCAGGCCGCTGGAGTTGATGTCGATGCTGCCGCGGCTGAGCTGCAGTTCGCCGCCAAGCTCGGGCCGCCGTAGGGATCCCCCCACCAGCACCTCCCCATCCACCTGGGTCTTCAGCCGCGGAGCGGTGATCGGCACCTTCTGGAGCGAGAGCTTCAGCTGCCGTGGCGACTGGGGCACGGAGGTCACCAGCCCCAGGTGACCGCTGCCGCGGACCTGTCCAGCCTGGCCCACCCGGGCACTGAGCTGCTGCACCTCCAGCTCGGTGAAGTCGAACAGCACCACGGCGTCGAGGTCGCGCAGCAGCTGACCCGCCAGCAGCAGCTCCCCCTCGCGGAAGCGCAGGAAGCCGTTGGCCACCGGCGCCAGCCGCGAGCCCCGCACCAGCAACTGCAGGTCGGCGCTGCCCTGGCGCCAGTCCAGCCCCGGCCCCCCCAGCACCGACAGGAAGCGCAGGCCATCGCCGCGGCTGGCCACCCGCAGCTCCAGGCCGTCGGCGGAGGCCTGCAGGGGAATGACCCCCCGGAGGTCGATGCTGTTACTGGCGCCGCCACTGCGCAGGGCCCAGTCGAGCCGCAGCCGGTTGTTGTCCAGGGCGATGCGGCCGCGATCCAGCTGCAGCGGGCGGTCCTGCAGACCGGCATCCTGCAGGGCCAGCTCCAGCTCCAGCTGCGGTGGCCGTCGCCGTCCCCCCAGGCCGTAGCGCCCCTGCACCGACAGCGAGCCGCGCAGCCCCTCCGGCACCGGCGCCACCAGGGCCATCAGCGCCAGGGGCAGGTACTGAATGCTGAAGCTGCCGCTGCGGTTGAGGGGCCCCTGCAGGCGGACCAGCACCGGTTCCTTGCTCAGGGCGAGATCCGCGTCGTCGCCCCGCAGCCACAGGTGCCCGCGGCTGCGCAGATCGATGTACAGCTGGTCGTTGCGGCTACCCACGAGGGTGAGGTCGGCATCGAGCACCGCCTCCAGGTCCGCCGGGTTAAGCGGCGCCCCCGCCGCGGCGGTCACGGGTTGGTTGGCCAGCGCCAGGTCGGAGCGGGCCTGCCGCAGGGCCGCCAGCTGGCGGGAAAGATCCAGCCCCAGGGTGCCCGTGTCCAGCGGGCCCAGGTCGGCGGCACGGCCGCTGGGCAGGGTGGGGGCCCCGTTCCACAGGGGCCAGGCCGCCAACAGCTGCCGCAGGGCGGCCCCCCCCAGCTGGCGGGCTTCAAAGCGGGTCCAGAGGGCGCCGCTGGGTTCGGTGCGGGCCCTGAACCCCACCGCCGCCTGGCGGCCATCGGCCCAGCGCCCCTGCAGCTCCAGCCGCCGGTTCCGCAGGCTGCCGCTGGCGCTGAGACTGCGGCCATACACCCCCAGCACCTGGGGGCCGGCGATGCGCACGCTGCCGGCCATGGCCAGGGGCTGCAGCTCCAGCTGGCCGGCACCGCTGAGGTCGCCCTGCAGGGGCCGGAACACCTGCCGCGGCCCCAGGGCCAGCTGCAACCCGGCCAGGGGGAAGCCCTGGCCGCTCCAGCGGTAGCGCCGCGGGCTGCCGCTCAGCTGCAGCGTGCCCCGGCCCCGTTGCAGCACCGCCTGGATGGGGAAGCCACGGCGGTCAAGCCGCGCCTGCAGCAGCCCCGCCGGCGCCGGCGCCAGGGGTTGCATCCGCAGGCGAGCATCGGCGCCGAGACCGCCCCGCAGCTCACCGCGCCAGCTTTCCCGCAACCACAGGGGACCCGCGCCGGGATCGCGCACCAGCAGCTGCAGATCGGAGCGCAGCCGCTGCAGGGGGCCCTGCAGATCCCCCCAGGCATCCAGCTCCCCCCGCAGCCGCGTGCCCACCAGGGCACTGAGGCGCTCCAGGGGGAAGCGGCGCAGATCAAAGCGCAGCTGCAGCGGGCCGCCACGGGCCCCCAGGGGCAGCCTGCCGCTGGCGCTGAGCCGCTCCGAGTCGAGCTCCTGCAGCTCTAGCTGGCCGGGCCGCCACAGCAGCCGCGCCACCAGGTCCCCCAGCAGGGGGTTGCGGCGCTGGCGCAGATCCAGCTGCAGCCGCAGGCCTGTCCACGGGCCCTGCTGGCGCAGCTGGGCCTGCAGCTCGGGGCGGGGCCCCAGCAGCGGGGCCAGCTGAGGCGGGAGCCCGCGCACCAGCTGCAGGCTTTGGCTGCTTAGATCCAGCCGTGGCCAGAGCTCGCCGCGGGCCTGCAGCACCGCCTCCCGGTGGCGCAGCTGCAGGCTGGGCACCAGCACCCGCAGGGCCGGCCGGTTGCGGATGGCCACCCGGGCCTGCAGCTGGACGCCCCGCAGGCTGGCCTGCAGCTGCAGATCCGGGCGGCGCCAGGGCCCCGTCAGGCGGGCCATGAGCTGTGCGTTGGCCTTGGCATCGCGGGCCTGGAGCCGCAGCTGCAGCCAGCCGCCGGGGGGATGGGCGCGGCGGGCCGCCAGCTGCAGCTGGCCGGAGAGGGTTCCGCGCCAGGCGGCCATGCGCAGCGCCGCCGGCTGCAGCGCCAACCCCTGGGAGCTGCAGCGCAGCGCCAGCGGATCCCCACGGAGGGACTGGGGCAGACCGGGCAGCCGCCACTCCCAACCCTGCAATTGCAGGTTGCCGCGGCAACCGTTGCCGCCGGGGCGCCGCTGCAGCTCCAGGCTGCCCTGCAGCGTGCCCCGCAACCGCCCGGCCAGCTGCTGCTGCAGGCCGGCTGGCAACAGGGCCAGGGCCGGCTCCAGCGGCAACCGGCTGGGCTGCAGCTGCAGCTCCAGGCTGCGCTGGCGCCACTGCAGCCGGCCACCAAAGCGCAGGTGGCCGCCATCCGCCGGTTGCAGCTGCCCACTCCAGGCGATCTGGCGCTGCCACAACTGCAGCTCGCTGCTGCCCTGCAGCCCCAACGCCAGCGGCTGCAGCCTGGTGGCTGCGGTGAACAGGCGCACCCTGGCCGGATCCGCCAGACGGATGCGCAGTCCCAGCCGCGGCGGCGCCGGCCCCGGCTTCTGCGCTGGGAACTCCCAGTAACTGCCGCGGCGGTTGGCCCGCAGCTCGGCCTCGGGCCGCAGCAGCTCCAGCTCCAGCACCAGCGCCCGCTGCCAGAGGCTGCGCAGCGGATCCACCCCCAGGGCCAGCCCCTGGGCCTGCACCGTGGAGGGGTTGTCAACGCCGGGGAGGAAACGGCTCGGCCCCACCTGGAAGCCGATGCCGAAGGGCTTGAGGCCGCGGTAAGGACCCAGCTGCAGCGAGTGGCCCATGATCCGGCCCAGCTGGCGCTCCAGCCGGGGCTTCTGCTGCCCGTAGATCCGCTCCGCCAGGCGGTCGAGCGCCAGCCAGCCGGCCCCGAGTCCGACAGCCGCGCCGGCCACAGAAACTCCCGCCAACAGCGCCACCGGCTGGGGGACGCCCCCTGGGCGACCGGAGCGGCGACGCGGTCGGAGGCTCGGGCGGCCCGTGGCTCTCAGCGGCTGAGCAGGCCGCAATATAAAGGTGTTCTCCGGTCTCGCCGATCCCCCATGCGTGCTGATCCGCTGCTGCTCACCGCCGGCGAGTGGCTGGGCATAGCCGGGGGGGTGCTGCTGCTGCTCACGGTGGTGGGCTTCGTGGCCCGCTGGGGCATCCGCTTCCGCCTCGTGGGGGTCACCAGCTTCACGGTGCTGCTTTCGCTGTCCTGCCTGGCCTTCGCCGTGAGCTACGCCCCGCGGATCCAGGTGGAGGGGGCGGTGAGTGTGCCCGTGGTGTTCGACAACGGTGCCGATCTGGTGGTGGCTGCCGCCCCCGCAACCATGGATCCCGCCAGCTACGGCCCCAGCGTGGAGCAAGTGGCCCGCAATCTGCGTGGCAGCGGCCGCAATGCCACGGAGGTGGAGGTGCGCCTGCGGCGGGTGGAGCCCAGCGCCACAGGCACCGACCGGCCCGTGATCCTGGCGGCGGCCCGGCGCAACCTGGCCGATGGCCAGGTGACCCTGCTGCCCTGAGTGTCGGCGCCACCGCTCTATCCGTTACCCCGCCCGTTCCAGCGGGAACAGGCCCAGCTGCAGCGCCACGGCATCGGCAGCTGGGCTGAGCTGGCGGCCCTCACGGATGCGGAGCTGCGGCAGCTGGCCAGCGCCGGAGGGGCCCTGGAGCGGCAGCTGCGCAAGCTACGGGGTCAGGCCCAGCTGATCACAGATTTGGAGCTGGAACCCCATGAGGCGGCACTGCTGCTCTACGCCGGCATTGCCAGCAGCCAGGGGCTGGCGGCCGCCTCGCCGCAGCAGCTGATCACCCAGTTAGGACGCTTGGAGCGCTCCCTGCTGGGCATGGCGCCGCCGCGGGTGGATGCCGCCACCGTGCGCCGCTGGATTCAACGGGCCCAGGCCCGCTCCAGTCGCTCCGCGAACTGACCCCCACCCCCAGGCAGCCGCAGGCCGCAGCTCTGAAATGGATCCATGGGCTTGATGCCGACACCCCACTCCCAGCCAATGCAGCCTCCTGCTCAGCAGGCCCCTGCTCAGCGGGCCTGCGGCGTTCTGGCTGCTGCACTGGGGGTGCTGCTGGCCGCCCTGGCAGCGGAACCGGCCCTGGCCAATTCACCGCTGCTGGATTCGGTGAAGCGCAACCCGCAACGGGCCCGCGCCATCTGCACCGAACTCAAGGAGCTCAACGCCAAGGGCCTCTCCTACACCTCCCCCCAGGCCGTGGCCCAGGTGGGGGCCCAGCAGGGGCTCAACAGCACCGACGCCGAGATCCTGTCCACCTATGTGGTGGGGCTCTACTGCCCCGACGTGCGCTGAGGTGAACGCCCCGGCGGCGCCGAGGCTCAGCGACGCCTGGCAGGAGATGGCCGATGGCGTGCGGCTGTGCAGCCGCATTTGGACCCCAGCGGGGGAGGGTCCCTGGCCGGTGCTGCTGATGCGCCAGCCCTACGGGAGGGCCATCGCCTCCACGGTCACCTACGCCCACCCGCGCTGGTACGCCGACCACGGCTACGCGGTGGTGGTGCAGGACGTGCGCGGCCGCGGCGACTCGGAAGGAACCTTCAGCGGCTTCGCCCAGGAGGCGACGGATGGCTCCAACACCCTGGCCTGGCTGCGGCGACAGGGCTGGTGTAACGGCCGCATCGGCAGCTACGGCTTCTCCTACCAGGGGCTCACCCAGCTACTGCTGGCGGACGGGGACCAGCTGCCCGACGCCCTGGCACCGGCCATGTGCGGCCTGGATGAACGGTTGCACTGGGCCTGCAGCGGCGGCGCCCACTGGTGGGCCCTGGGGCTGGGCTGGGGCCTGCAACTGGCGGCCCAGGGCTGCCGCCGCCGCGGCGACGCCACCGGCTGGCACCGCATCCGCCGCAGCCTCGAGGACGGCAGCTTCCTGCAGGACGGCCCGGCGCTGCTGGAGCAGCTCGACCCCGAGGGCATGGCCCGGCGCTGGTTCACCAGCGACCCCGCCGAGCCCCAGGCCTGGCGGTGCCATCAACCACCCGAGGCGCTGTGGCGCCGGCCGATGCTGCTGATCGGCGGCTGGCACGACCCGCACCTGGCGGGGGTGCTGGAGCTGTGGCGGCGCGCCCGGGCCGCCGGTGGATCGCCGGAGCTGCGGATCGGCGCCTGGAGCCACCTGCAGTGGCAGGGCGGCATCGATGCCCTGCAGCTGGCCTTCTTCAACCGCCACCTCAAGGGGCAGCACGAGCCGACGGCAGCCGAGCCGTTGCTGCTGCAAAGCCTGCGTGATCAGCACTGGCAGCCCCGCAGCCCCGAGCAGGGATCAGGCCAGCACTGGGCCCTGGCCAGCAACGGCCTGGCGGCGGTGGACAGCCAGGAGGGGCGGCTGCTGGAGCCACCCGACGCCGGTGAGAGCCAGGCGGTCGTGCTGGTGCACGACCCCTGGCGCCCGCTGCCGGGGCGGGGCGGCCCCCTAGGCCTCGATGGCGGCCTGGTGGAGCGGAGCGATCTGGATCAACGCTGCGATGTGGCCTGCTTCAGCGGCACCACCACCGACGGGCCCCTGGAGCTGCTGGGGCAACCGCAGCTGCGGATCACGGCGGCGGCGGATCAGCCCGGCTTCGATCTGTGCGTGGCCCTATCAGTGCTGCGGCCGGATGGCACGGTGCTGCAGGTGAGCACCGGCGTGGCGCGCTTCCTCGGCGAGACGTGCCTCCGGCCCCAAACGCGCCTGGTGCAGCTGCAACCGCTGCTGCTCACCCTGGCCCCAGGGGAGCAGCTGCGGCTGTCGATCGGCCTGGCGGCCTGGCCCCAGATCGCCGTGAACCCGGGCGATGGCTCCCAGCCCTGCGGTGGAAGCGGCCCCAGCCATCGCACGATCAGCGTGGAGCTGCAGCTGGCCGGGGCGGAGCTGAGCATGCAACCAATGGTTGGGGCAAACTGAGGCCCGCTCCGATCGCCCCCCAATGTCGCGCCTGCCGCGTCCCGCCACCCTCGGCCTGCTGACCGCGACCCTGCTGTGCACCGGCCTGACCCCTGGCCTGGCCCCCAGCCTGGCGGCACCGCTGCCGACCACGGCCGTGGCTCAACAGCCGGCCCCGGCCCCCGCCCTGACCGTGGAGCAGGCCCGCGCCGCCGCCGTGCGCATCCTCGAGGCGATCAAGAGCGGCAATGCCAACGCGCGCTACGCCCAGTTCTCCGACCAGCTCAAGGCGGTGAGCAGCCCGTCAATGGTGGCCGCCACGATGCGGAGCCAACCCAAGGTGCTCGGCTACCAACTGCTGAGTGTGCGCAGCGGCCGCACCACCAGCACGGTGGAGGCCGAGATCCGCACCGCCCGCGGCAACCGCGTGCTGTTCATCGTGATCAACGGCAAGGGGCAGATCGAGCGGTACTACGTCGACCGGGCCGATGACCCCACCAGCAAGGTGGCGCTGCAGTTCGTGCAGGCCATCAGCGGCGGCCAGTTCATCACCGCCCACAGCTTCCTCAGCCCCAGCTTCCAGAAAGAGATCAGTCCCGCTGCGCTGCAATCCAAATGGCTCGGTCTGCAGCGCGAAACCGGCAGCTTCGTGAAGGTGGGCCGGGCGGTGGAAGCGGAGAGCACCCCCGACATGCGTCTGGTGCTGGTGAATGTGGAGTTCAACCGCCTCACCGACAACCTCTACGTGATCCTCGACAGCACCAACGAGATCATCGGGGTGGATTTCCCGGAGTACCCGGCGGGTCCTGCACCGGTTCAGTAGCCCGTTGCTGGCAGAAGCCCGGGGAGGCGGAAAAACCGGCGTAAGCTCCCAGCCACGCTCTGCGCTCGAACCTGTGCTGGCTCAGCTCGACTGGATGGTGGACGATGCCCAGCGCCTGGCGGAGTGCCGGCACGACCATCCCTTCGCGGTGCTGGGGCCCCAGCCGCTCGACAGCGGCAACTGGGTGGTGCGGGTGTGGATGCCCGAGGCGGAGCGGGTGGAATTGATGGTGGGGGGCACGGCCCAGCCCATGGCCACCCCCCACCACCCCTGGATCTTTGAGGCGGAGCTGTCCCACGAGCCGGGCAGTGGCTACCAGGTGCATGTGCTGCGCGGCGGCATCGAGCACGTGGCCCACGATCCCTGGGCCTTCCGCGAGGAATGGATGGGCGAACTGGATCGCCACCTGTTCGCCGAAGGCAACCACCACCACATCTGGGAGCGCATGGGCGCCCATGTGGTGACCCGCAATGGCGTGAGCGGGGTGATGTTCTGTCTGTGGGCCCCCAATGCCCGCAGCGTGTCGTTGCTCGGCAACTTCAACGGCTGGGATGGCCGCCATCACCCGATGCAGTCGCGGCTCGGGGGCTGCTGGGAGCTGTTCATCCCGGGGCTCAAGCCCGGCGAGATCTACAAATACGAGGTCCGCACCCAGGACGGCCACTGTTACCAGAAGTCCGACCCCTACGGCTTCCGCCATGAGGTGCGCCCCAACCACGGCTCGATCGTCGAGCCCCTGGCCGGCTACGCCTGGGGTGACAGCGCCTGGATGCAGGAGCGCGACAGCCGCAATCCGCTGGATCAGCCGATTGCGGTGTACGAGATGCACCTGGGCAGCTGGATGCATGCCAGCGCCGACCAGCCCTATATCGAGCCCGATGGCACGGCCAGGCCACCGGTGCCGGCGGCCGATCTCAAGCCCGGCGCCCGCCTGCTCACCTATCCGGAGCTGGCGGATCGGGTGATCCCCTATGTGAAGGCCCGCGGCTTCACCCACATCGAGCTGATGCCCCTCTCGGAGCATCCCTTTGATGGCTCCTGGGGCTATCAGGTGACGGGCTGGTACGCCCCCACCAGCCGCTTCGGCCAGCCCGATGAATTCCGGGCCTTTGTGGACCGCTGCCACGCCGAGGGCATCGGTGTGATCCTTGACTGGGTGCCGGGCCACTTCCCCAAGGACGCCCACGGCCTGGCGTTCTTCGACGGCCAGCACCTCTATGAGCACGCCGACCCCCGCATCGGCGAGCACAAGGAGTGGGGAACGCTGATCTTCAACTACAGCCGCAACGAGGTTCGCAACTTCCTGGTGGCGAACCTGGTGTTCTGGTTCGAGCAGTTCCACATCGACGGCATCCGGGTGGATGCGGTGGCATCGATGCTCTACCGCGACTACCTGCGCCCCGACGGCGAGTGGATCCCCAACGAGCACGGTGGCCGTGAGAACACCGAGGCGGTGCAGTTCCTGCAGCAGGCCAACCACGTGCTGTTCCAGCACTACCCGGGGGCCCTGTCGATCGCCGAGGAATCCACCACCTGGCCGATGGTGACCAAGCCCACCGACATGGGGGGCCTGGGGTTCAACCTCAAATGGAACATGGGCTGGATGCACGACATGCTCGATTACTTCGAGCTGGATCCGTGGTTCCGTCAGTTCCACCAGAACAACGTCACCTTCTCGATCTGGTACGCCTACACCGAGAACTTCATGCTCGCCCTCAGCCACGACGAGGTGGTGCACGGCAAGAGCAACCTGCTGCACAAGATGCCCGGCGACGACTGGCAGAAGTTCGCCAACGTGCGCGCCCTGCTGGCCTACATGTGGACGCACCCCGGGAAGAAGACGATCTTCATGGGGATGGAATTCGGCCAGCGGGCCGAATGGAACGTCTGGGGTGACCTGGAGTGGGACCTGCTGCAGCACGAACCGCACCAGGGCATCCAGCGGCTGGTGGACGATCTCAACAGCTTCTACAAGGCCGAACCGGCCCTGTGGCGCGATGACTTCGACCAGTACGGCTTCCAGTGGATCGATTGCAACGACAACCGCCACTCCGTGATCAGCTTCATGCGCCGCGAGAGCACCACCGGCCGGTGGCTGGTGGTGGTGGCCAACTTCACCCCCCAGAGCCACTCCCACTACCGCATCGGCGTGCCGGTGAGCGGCTTCTACGCGGAGGTGTTCAACACCGATGCCGAGCGCTACGGCGGCAGCAACCTGGGCAACCTAGGGGGCAAGTTCACCGACGAATGGGGCATCCACGGCTACGAGCACTCGCTCGACCTGTGCCTGCCCCCGCTCTCGGTGCTGGTTTTGCAGCGAGACGACAAACGCAGCCAGGAGCCGCTGTGTGACGAAACCGCCGTGGAGGGCGGGCTGCTCGGGTAGGTTCGCGCTTCGTCTTTTCGTCGCCCATGTCCGCCAACGCCCCACTGCTGCTGCGCGCCGCCCGAGGTGAGCAGGTGGAGCGTCCGCCGGTCTGGATGATGCGCCAGGCGGGCCGATACATGAAGGTGTACCGCGACCTGCGCGACCGCCACCCCGGCTTCCGGGAGCGCTCCGAGAACCCCGATCTCTCCTATGAGATCTCGATGCAGCCCTTCCACGCCTTCAAGCCCGATGGCGTGATCCTGTTCTCCGACATCCTCACGCCCCTGCCGGGCATGGGGATCGACTTCGACATCGTCGAGAGCAAAGGCCCCCTGATCCAGGACCCCATCCGCACCATGGCCCAGGTGGAGGCGCTGCGCCCCCTGCAACCGGCCGAGAGCATGCCCTTCGTGGGTGAGGTGCTCACCCGCCTGCGCTCTGCCGTGGGCAACGAAGCGGCGGTGCTGGGCTTCGTGGGCGCCCCCTGGACCCTGGCGGCCTACGTGGTGGAGGGCAAGAGCTCCAAGAACTACGCCGTGATCAAGGCGATGGCCTTCCAGGAGCCGCAGCTGCTGCACCGCCTGCTGGACCACTTCGCCGAGTCGATCGCCGCCTACCTGCGCTACCAGATCGATTCCGGCGCCCAGGTGGTGCAGATGTTCGACTCCTGGGCCGGGCAGCTGAGCCCCATGGACTACGACACCTTCGCGGCCCCGTATCAAAAGAAAGTGGTGGATCTGGTGAAGCAGACCCACCCCGATACCCCCTTCATCCTCTACATCTCCGGCAGCGCCGGGGTGATCGAGCGCATGGCCCGCACGGGGGTGGATATCGTGTCCCTGGACTGGACCGTGGACATGGCCGAAGGCCTGGCCCGCCTGCCCGAGCACGTGGGTGTGCAGGGCAATGTGGACCCCGGTCTGCTGTTCGGCACCCCGGAAGCCATCCGTGCCCGCATCGACGACACGGTGCGCAAGGCCCGCGGCCGCAAGCACATCCTCAACCTGGGCCACGGCATCCTGCCTGGCACCCCAGAGGAAAACGGCGCCGCCTTCTTTGAAGCTGGCAAGTCGGTGATGGAGCGCATCGGAGCGGTGGCTTGAGCCCCGAGGCCTCCCCTGCGGCAGGCGCCAGGCCCGCCCGGATCCTGATCACCGGGGCCAGCGGCTGCGTGGGGCAGCACATCGCCGATCTGCTCTACCGCGAAACCGATGCCCAGCTGTTGCTGTGGCTGCGGGATCCGGAGAAACTCACCGCCGTGCCGCGGCAGGATCCCCGCATCACCCTGCTGGTGGGGGATCTGCGCGATGCCGAACCGCATCGGGCCCAGATCGCCTCGGCCACCCGCATCATCCACACCGCCACCGCCTGGGGGGATCCGGAGCGGGCCCTGCAGGTGAACGTGGTGGCCGTGAAGGCGATGCTGGCCGCCACCGACCCGGCCGTGCTGGAGCAGGTGGTGTATTTCTCCACCGCCAGCATCCTCGATCGCCACCTGAAGCTGCTGCCGGAGGCCATGGCCTACGGCACCGAATACATCCAAACCAAGGCCCAGTGCCTGGAGCAGTTGGAGAGCCACCCCCTGGCGGAGCGGATCGTGGCCGTGTTCCCCACCCTGGTGTTCGGCGGGACGGTGGATGGCGGCGGCCGATTCCCCACCAGCTACCTCACCGCGGGCCTGCGGGAGGGGGCCCGCTGGCTGTGGCTGGCCAAGTGGCTGCGCACCGACGCCTCCTTCCACTTCATCCACGCCGCCGACATCGCCCGGGTCTGCGCGCACCTGGCCACCACGCCGCAGCGCCCCAACCCGGAGCAGGGCCAGGGGAAGGTGCGCCGGCTGGTGCTGGGGCAGCCGAGCGTCACGGTGAATCAAACGGTGCGCAGCCTGGTGGGCTGGTGCCGCGGCTGGATGCCGCCGGTGGGCCTGGAGCTGAGCGAGTGGCTGATCGAGGGCCTGATCAAGCTGCTGCGCATCGAGGTGAACGCCTGGGACCGCTTCTCGATCCGCCAGCGGCACTTCGTGCACGAGCCCATCAGCCCGCCGGAGCGCTTCGGGATGGTGAGCCACGCCCCCACCCTGGAGGCCGTGTTCGAGGACGCCGGCCTGCCCCGCTAGGGCGCTCCGCACCAGGTGACAAATGTTGCAAACCTCTGCAGCAGCGGCGACACAGGGCTCAGTCGCCTTCTAGCTTGTCCGGGTTGCACGAGCTCCGATGCGCCGTCTTCTCTCTCTGATTGCTCTTTGCCTGGCGCTGGTGCTGGGTGCCGCCCCCAGCTTTGCCGCTGATGCCGACCACGGCGGTCAGATCTTCTCCGCCAACTGCGCGGCCTGCCACATGGGCGGCGGCAACGTGGTGAACGCCGAGCGCACCCTCAAGAAGGAAGCTCTCGAGTCCTACCTGGCCAACTACAGCGCTGGCCATGAAGAGGCCATCCAGTACCAGGTGACCAACGGCAAGAACGCCATGCCCGCCTTCGGCGGCAAGCTCAGCGCCGGTGACATCGCTGACGTGGCTGCCTACGTGGAGTCCATGAGCCAGAAGGGCTGGGCCTGAGTCGCCTGAGCCGCTCCGGTTCTCTTTCATTGCCGCCCCTGCCGGGGCGGCTTTTTTGTTGCCAGCCCTGGGCAGCGGCGTCATGGTGCCCGCAGCCGCCGATGTGCCCATGGCCCTGCCGGCCGCCACTGCCGCCGACCCACCGCCGCGCCCAGACCACCAGGCGGCCTCTCGGGCCGCCGCCTTCCTGAAGGCCGCCCAGCTGCCGGCCATTGCCCCCCTGCCAGGTTGCTTGCCGGGCTGCGGATCAGGCTCAGTCCGGCGCCCCTAGATGACGGCGCTGCTCCAGCACCGCCAGATAGAGGTCCTCCGGAACCTCGCGGATGTCGTATTCGCTGGGCAGCACCCCGTGGGCATGGCGATGCACCACCAGCCAGCAGTTGCGCTCCGCATCGCTGGCGGTGGCATCAAAGGCGAAGGATTGCCGCGCCAGGTCCAGCACCAGCTCCTCACGCGTCTGCTCAGCCATGCGCCACACCGGGGCCGTTCGAACCGCGTCATCATGGCCGCCGCAGCGTTCCGCCTGACGGTTGCCCGTCCCTGTGGGGACGGCCTCCACCACCGCAGGGGGGAGGACCGACACCAACGATTCGGTTCTCCCCCGCGCCAGCGCGCTGAGCCAGCCATACGGTTTTGACAACCGATCCAATCCGGGAGGTCACCCATGCATCCCACCGCTGAGCTGTTCACGGAAAAGGCCTGGGCCGCCGTGGTGGCCGCCCAGCAGCTGGCCCAGCAGCGGCGCCAGCAGCAGATGGAATGTGAGCACCTGTTCGCCGCCCTCCTGGCCCAGCAGGGCCTGGCGGGTCGCATTCTCGAGAAGGCGGGCGTGGATGTGGGCACCCTCAGCCAGCGGGTTGATGCCTACATCGCCGCCCAGCCGAGCCTCAGCGCCCCGCCGGACAACGTCTACCTGGGCAAGGGGCTGAACACCCTGCTCGACCAGGCCAACGAACTCAAGGGCAGCTATGGCGACAGCTACATCGCCATCGAACACCTGCTGCTGGCCCTGGCCATCGATGATCGCTGCGGCAAGCAGCTGCTCTCCCAGGCCGGCACCAACACCGAACAACTCAAAGAGGCCGTGCAGGCCATCCGTGGATCCCAGAAAGTGAGCGACCAGAACCCCGAAGGCACCTACGAATCCCTGGAGAAATACGGCCGCGACCTCACGGCCGCCGCCCGCGACGGCAAGCTCGATCCGGTGATTGGCCGCGACGAGGAGATCCGCCGCACGATCCAGATCCTCAGCCGCCGCACCAAGAACAACCCGGTGCTGATCGGCGAACCCGGCGTCGGCAAGACGGCGATCGTGGAGGGCCTGGCCCAACGGATCGTCAACGGCGACGTGCCACAAGCCTTGCAGAACCGTCAGCTGATCGCCCTCGACATGGGGGCCCTGATCGCTGGTGCCAAATACCGCGGCGAATTCGAAGAACGGCTCAAGGCCGTGCTCAAGGAGGTGACCGCCTCCGAGGGCCAGATCGTGCTGTTCATCGACGAGATCCACACCGTGGTGGGGGCCGGCGCCACCGGCGGCGCCATGGATGCCAGCAACCTGCTCAAGCCGATGCTGGCCCGCGGCGAACTGCGCTGCATCGGTGCCACCACCCTCGATGAGCACCGCCAGCACATCGAGAAGGACCCGGCCCTGGAGCGGCGCTTCCAACAGGTGTTCGTGGATCAGCCCACGGTGGAGGACACCATCTCGATCCTGCGGGGCCTCAAGGAGCGCTACGAGGTGCACCATGGCGTGCGCATCGCCGACAACGCCCTGGTGGCAGCCGCCGTGCTCAGCAGCCGCTACATCGCCGATCGCTTCCTGCCGGATAAGGCCATCGACCTAGTGGATGAATCGGCGGCGCGCCTGAAGATGGAGATCACCTCCAAGCCGGAGCAGATCGACGAACTCGATCGGCGCATCCTGCAGCTGGAGATGGAGAAGCTCTCCCTGGGGAGGGAATCCGATGCCGCCAGCCGTGATCGGCTGGAGCGACTGGAGAAGGAGCTGGCCGACCTCAGTGAGCAGCAGAGCGCCCTCAACGCCCAGTGGCAGAAGGAGAAGGGCTCCATCGATGCCCTCGGCGCCCTCAAGGAGGAGATCGAGCAGGTGCAGCTGCAGATCGAGCAGGCCAAGCGCAGCTACGACCTCAACAAGGCGGCCGAGCTGGAATACGGCACCCTGGCGGAGCTGCACAAGCAGCTGGCGGCCAAGGAGGAGGAGCTCACCGCCGGCGGCGGCGACAAGACCCTGCTGCGGGAGGAGGTCACCGAGGAGGACATCGCCGAGGTGATCGCCAAATGGACGGGCATCCCCGTCACCAAGCTGGTGCAGAGCGAGATGGAGAAACTGCTGCATCTCGAGGATGAGCTGCACACCCGCGTGGTGGGGCAGGCCCAGGCGGTGACCGCCGTGGCCGATGCCATCCAGCGCTCCCGCGCCGGTCTGAGTGATCCCAACCGGCCCATCGCCAGCTTCCTGTTCCTCGGCCCCACCGGTGTGGGCAAAACCGAGCTGTGCAAGGCCCTGGCCTCCCAGCTGTTCGACAGCGAGGAGGCGATGGTGCGCATCGACATGTCCGAGTACATGGAGAAGCACGCCGTCAGCCGCCTGATCGGCGCCCCTCCGGGCTATGTGGGCTACGAGGAGGGCGGCCAGCTCACCGAAGCGGTGCGGCGCCGGCCCTATGCCGTGATCCTGTTCGACGAGGTGGAGAAGGCCCACCCCGATGTGTTCAACGTGATGCTGCAGATCCTCGATGACGGCCGCGTCACCGATGGCCAGGGCCGCACGGTGGATTTCACCAACACGGTGCTGATTCTCACCAGCAACATCGGCAGCGCCTCGATCCTCGATCTGGCCGGCGACCCAGCGCGCCACAGCGAGATGGAGTCACGGGTGAACGAGGCCCTACGGGCCCACTTCCGCCCGGAATTCCTCAACCGGCTCGACGAAACGATCATCTTCCACAGCCTCAAGCAGGAGGAACTACGGCAGATCGTGGAGCTGCAGGTGCAGCGCCTGGCGAAGCGCCTGGAGGAGAAGAAGCTGGGTCTCGACCTCAGCACCGCCGCCCTCGACTGGCTGGCCACCGTGGGCTACGACCCCGTGTACGGCGCCCGGCCCCTCAAGCGGGCCATCCAGCGAGAGCTGGAAACCCCGATCGCCAAGGGGATCCTGGCGGGGCAGTTCACCGGCGGCCACACCGTGGCCGTGGAGGTGCAGGGGGAGGCGCTGCAGTTCGAGCAGCGCGACCCGGCCCGTCTGCCGGTGCTGGCCTAGACCAGCAGCCCGTCGATCCGCTGGGCCAGCGCCAGATCGAAACTGGAGAGGCCACCAGTGTCATGGGTGGTGAGCTCAATCACCACCCGGTTCCACACGTTGCTCCATTCCGGATGGTGGCCCATCGCCTCGGCGATCAGGGCCACCTTCGCCATGAAGCCAAACGCCTCCACAAAGTCGACGAAGCGCAGCTCACGGCGCAGCGTCTCGCCGTTGAGCTGCCAGTGGGGCAGCAGCTGCGGCAGGGCGGCCCGTTGCTCAGCGGTGAGGGGGATGGCGGCCATGGCAATGCAACGGTGCCCGCAGCTTGGCTCAACCGAAGCGGTAATGCTTGCGCACCGCGGCGCGCACCTCCCACTGGCAGCTGAGGCCCGCGGCAAACTCCACCAGATCACCGGCCCCGAACCGCACCGGCTCGCCGCCGTCGGGAGTCACCGTCACCTCCCCCTCGAGCAGCAGGCACGTTTCCCGCTCGTCGTAGGTCCAGGGGAAGCTGCTGACGCCGCAGCTCCAGATCGGCCAGTCGCTGACCCCCAGCTGGGCCAGCTGCTCCGCCGAGGGGTTGGGGGTGACGCGAATCGGATCAGCCATGCAACCGCACGGGGGCACTGCGGATCGATCCTGGCCTACTCCCCCAGCAAATGCAGGCTCAACTGGCGCCGCTGCCCTCGTGCGCGGTGCTCCCACAGGTACACCGCCTGCCAGGTGCCCAACACCAGCCGACCCTGATCAAAGGAGAGCCCGAGGCTGGTGGTGGTGAGGGCCGTGCGGATATGGGCGGGCATATCGTCGGGGCCTTCGTCGTCATGGGCATAGGGCTGCGACAGCCCCTCCTGCGGCACCAGCGCCCGCAGGTAGGTGGTGAGGTCGTGCAGCACCCGCGGGTCGGCGTTCTCGTTCACGATGAGGCTGCAGCTGGTGTGGAGCACCACCAGCTGCAGCAGGCCGCGCTGCAGCCCACTGGCCCGCAGTTCCGCCTGCAGCAGCGCGGTGAGATTGGTGAAGCCCTCGCCGTCGGTGGTCACCGCCAGGCGGCGCAGGTCCTGTCGGAGCATGAAAAGCCCGGGCAACCCCCTTAGCTTGGCGGGATGACGCGCACCCCGTCCATGCGTTTCGCCACCACCGGCCTCCAGGCCGCCGTGCTGTTCACCGCCCTCGCCGGCCTCCAGGCCCCGGCCCAGGCCCAGCGGGTGGTGCCCAAGCTCGGCACCCTCTGCCCCCTCGGCTACGTGGACACCCTCAACGGCAAGTGCTCCACCCTCGGCCTGATGACCTACACCGTGAAGCCCACCAACGGCCAGGCCTGCCCCGAGGGCTGGATGAACGTGGGCGGCGGCTATTGCCGCCAGAAGTGAGCCGCACCGACACCGCAGCGGCTGAGTGCCCCCGGCTGACTCTCCTCTATGACGGCGCCTGCCCGCTCTGCCTGCGGGAGGTGCGCTTTCTCCGGGAGCGCGACCAACGGCTCCACCCGTCCAGCCCACGGCTCGCCTTTGTCGACATCGACGCAGCCGACTACAACCCCGCCGACCACGGCGGCATCAGCTACCGCGACGCCATGGGTCGCATCCATGCCATCGCTGGCGATGGCCAGGTGCTGCGCGATGTGGCGGTGTTCCGCGCCGCCTACCGGCTGATCGACCTGGGCTGGCTCTACGCCCCTAGCGGTTGGCCCGGCCTGCAGCAGCTCAGCGACGGGCTCTACGGCCTCTGGGCTCGCCGGCGCCTGGCGCTCACCGGCCGGCCCGATCTCGATCAGCTGTGCGACTGCCGGCGATCCCCACGTTCAGAAGCGCTGCAGGATCAGCCGTGAGGACAGGCGGGTGTCCAGCAGCAACAGCAGCAGGCCCCCCATCAGGCTGAGCATCGCCAGCACGAAACAGCTCACCACAATCGGCGTTAGATCCACCACGGCGATCACCCCCAGGAAGGTCACCGCCACCACCGCCGCCACCAGCACCCCGGTGATCGTGACGCTGGCGCTGGCCCGGGTGAGCAGCGTCATGCGCCGGCGCAGCAGCCGCAGGTCCGTGGATTCGGAGCCATCCCCCTGCAGCACCAAGGCCCGCTCGATCACCCGCGTCAGCCGCACGCTGATCACCCCCAGCAGGCCGGAGATGGCGGTGAGCAGAAACACCGGCGCCACCGATAGCTGAATGGCCTTGGCCAGATCCAGCACCGGCGACGCCAGCTCAGGGGCAGCGGCAAGGGCCATCGGCACTCACAACGGGCGAGGGTGTGTCGCCAGCAAACCGGGCCGGAGCCGGGTCGTCGAGCCCGGACCTGCCAACCTGAGACACGACCGCAGCACCGCCGCCGCTGAGCCACCCATGACGCGCATCCACAGCCGCTACCTGGGCCAGCTGCGCTGCCAGAGCGACCATGGGCCCTCCGGCAGCAGCCTGGACACCGACGCCCCCACCGACAACCAGGGGAAAGGGGAGCGCTTCTCCCCCACCGACCTGGTGGCCACGGCGCTGAGCACCTGCATGCTGACGATCATGGGCATCGTGGCCGATCGCCACGGCTGGGATCTGCAGGGCTGCCGGGCCGAGGTGGAAAAAACCATGACCAGCGACGCCCCCCGGCGCATCGCCCAGCTCACGGTGTGGGTGACGTTGCCGGCCGGCCTGGAGCCCCAGCAACGGGCCCTGCTGCAGCGGGCGGCCGAAACCTGCCCGGTGAAGGTCAGCCTCGAGGGCTGCGTTCCCATGCAGCTGCACTGGAGCTGATGGCCAGCGGCACCCACAGCTCCAGCGCCTGGAGCCGCCTGCGGGATCACCTGCACACCACCCAGCTGCTGGGGGGCATCCACAGCACCCTGTACTTCGACCAGAACACCGCCATGCCGGCGGCCGCCGGCAGCTGGCGCGGGGAACAGTTGGCCCTGCTGGCCCAGCAGCTGCACGAGCGCCAGAGCAGCGCGGCCTATGCCGATCTACTGGCGGAGGCCCAGGCGGAGCTGCCGGCGGCGGCCCCGGCGGAGCGGCACCACAACCTGCGGCTGCTGCAACGGGAGCTGCGCCGGCAGTCCAGCCTCGATGCCGCCCTGGTGGGCCAGCTGGCCCAGGCCCAGGCGGAGGGTTACGGCCGCTGGCAGCAGGCCAAGGCCC